>Ga0209291_1001073_pt1 | contig 25133 bp, 26 predicted proteins | sample GOMGulsemesocosm_FD_184633 | JGI IMG/M metagenome (GOLD analysis project Ga0209291, IMG submission 184633) | Methane-oxidizing microbial communities from mesocosms in the Gulf of Mexico - GOM9B Gulf of Mexico (SPAdes) (version 2) | ecosystem: Environmental > Aquatic > Marine > Cold seeps...
AAATGACTGTAATTAATGCTGTTAGAGCTAAAATCATACACCGAATTTTTGCTGTAATTAAAAATAATACTACTTATGAAAAATATTATGTAAATTCACTTGCGTAATCCATAAGATAAAATTTGGCGTTTAAAACAAGAGTAATTTAAAAACAAAATATTAACTTTAAGCTATGTGCAAGTTTGAGAGTTTTGCTCTTTGCAAATCCGTACTAAACATAGGTAAACGTTATAGCCAATACCGTTTTACTCAGAATAAGATAATAAAAATTTAAACGTTAAATAAGAACATGAATAAAATTGAAACCAATAAATATGTAAGTCGGTATTACAAAGTTTCTGTAAATTTCGGTTTAGTATATTTTTACTTTAATTCAAGGACGTTTCGATTAAATAAAGGGATATTACCTTATTTTTTAGGGTTTATGTATTCTATATTGAATATATTTACTGGGTTTTGGGGGTTTTTAGGTATACTTAAAAAATTTCAAGGATTAAGAAACACATTTAGCGCAATTCACATAAACCTCTCTGGAGGGGAGGACATCACAAAAAAAGATTTGGAATCCAATTTTGACGATTTTACTGTTTATATTTATAACAACATGGAAAGAGAAATTTTGAAGGAAATGAGTTTGTCTGAAGTTAATATAATTCTGGAAATTCAAGAACTATATTCAGAAACTAATTCTGATTTTTATACATTACCAAATAAAAATTTCATACTAAATAATCTATCAAAAGTGAATATTAATGAATTAAATGAAAAACATATAGAAGCTGTGTTTAGTGCAATTGATATTCATAATAAATACAATACTAATTAAACATATTTCAAGTCAATCAGACAAATAATAAGTGTGTTAAAATAAAAAATCTATAACAAATTCTATATTTAATACGGAGCTCAATATCTTAACTTACTCTCCAGTATTATATGGCAGGTCCAATTCTAAATTAGATTAATAATGAAACGATACATAAAAAACTTACTTATACAACATGTGTTCAACTTACTGGCCTATGATAAAGCTGATAAAGCGTTAAAGACAGTAAGTTTATATTCCAATATTTTCTCTTTAGATTCATCTATAGGACTTTCTTTAGCTTTTACTTTTAGCCATTTAAAGCTTGAAGAATCATTCAGAAAACAACTTGAGATAATAAGAAAGTACTTTGAAGGCACTTATAATATAAACTTTCTACTTGCATCAGACTATGCTTCAAAAGGAAACTTCATTGAAGCGATAAAAGAAATGGATTTAGCATTAGAAATTGATAAAAATGAATCAATTATTTATAATAATCGGGGATATTATAAATCAAAGATTGGACTGTATAAAGAATCCATTTTAGATTTCAATAAATCAATTGAATTGAATCCAAAACAGTACTTCTCCCATAATAACTTGGGACGTTCGAAAACTATGCTAGGTGACAAATCTGGTATTAATGATATAAAATATTCAATAAAAAAAGATTCTAATAATGCAGTTGCGTTTATTAATCTTGCCATATGGGAATCTAAATTTGGAAATAAGGATAAAATTCCGTTATTAATAAGAGAAGCAAAATCAAAAAAATATTATCACCAGGTTCAATTAGAAATTAAAATGTTAAGAAGCTTATAATTTAACAATCTGCATACAACAACATATATAGCAAACAGGTAGCTCTGTAGTTCATCAAAATTCTGAGTTATCTGAAAGTACGCCAAATATAAAATTTGGCTTTAGTAAATAAAAAATTAAAAACAAAATGTTTAAATTTGGCTAGTGCAAGCTTGAGAGTTTTTTGCTTTCAACTACCCTACTTGCCATATATTAAACGTTAGCATGAATAAAACCCTATGAATAAAACTTTGACAATACTGTTTCTTTTTTTTATTCAAAACTCATATAGTCAAGACTTTAATTGGTCTCTATCAGAATGTATTGTTAAAAGTTCTGAAGTTAATTACTCCAATATTAAGTCAAAATATAAAGAGGAAGATTCCATAATTATTGATTTTGTAATAAATGCAAATTGTTCAGGTATACATGACTTCAAGACATTACTTAGTAACGACACATTATTTATTGATTTTAAACAAGGGACACTTAGTTTAATAGACTCCATAATAGTCGGTGACGAGCAAGTAATAATTTTTGATTCTATTAAGCAAAATAATGACACAATAGTAAAAACAATGTACATGTACACACAAAGTCTAGATATAGCAGAATGTAATTGTTACTATAATTTAAAACTAAGCTATTTAGAATCCCTAAAATTAACTGGATTATCATTTATATGTGTGAACAGGAAAAATTATTTGAAATTAGAGAAAACTGAAAATTAATAATAACGCTAATTTTAGTTAATACGGGTTCAGCTATAAATTGAAAGAACAGAGCTTTTAATCAAGTCCGTCAAATCTTTTGATTTAGTTTGCTCTTCCCTTTTGTTTCTCATGATAGACTACATCAGAGTAGTAGGGTAAATAACAACCCTATTTAAGTAGCCTATTTTACCCCGGCACCTAAATAAGCCCCATTAATTAATTACCCTACTTTTAACACCAACTGCTCTCACAATTTTTTCACCAAAAAAACAGTTAAAATTTGACACCAATCTTGTTACAATTATTACCCTTACCAAAAAAGTATTTCTAAATTTAGAAAGACTTAATTAAAAAATATTTTTCTATTATTTTTTTGCTGAAAAACCATAATATTAGATCAATATCCGTTGCCTTTTTCTTGATCTTTTCGATAGAGTTGTAGTCTTCACTCAAGATTGATCTATACACTATCCAAAAAGCAAACCATCCAGAAATTAGAATTTTAGGGTTTCTAAATTTAGAAATAGTTATTCTTCCGTGTTATTATAAAGTAAGCATTGAAATTACCCCCCGCTTCAAATACAACAGTAATATTTGAAGACACCTTACAAGCTATATTCTAAATTATTTAATGGAATTTTCCATGAACAAGAGTCAAATTTTCACCCACAAATTGTAATCTTTTAAATACAGGTATGTTAAGGCTACTAGGGATAAGAATAAGCTCAAACTTTAATAAAAAAAAGAAGTTGCCCGTACAATTGACAACTTCTTTTCTGTAATATATGCAGTAGTTACTTTGTAGATAAAAAAGTTCTTTTAATGATAACCTCATTTTTTGTCTCATCCATTCCAAGAACCTTCCAACTGCCATTCTCTCTTATCAAATATGTCCCCATCACTCTTCTTGTATCAATGTCATTCGGAGGCTTAACAACAACTGCAAAATCTTTTGTATAAAAATGAGTATAATATGTTTTAGATTGAAGTTTCTTACCAAATGAGGGACTTGGCTTTGTCATAAACTTCGGAAAGTCAAATATCTTAAAATAATAAGTATTCAGTAATTGTTTGTACTTACCACACCCTTCACCTGTGATACTACACTGAGTTAAATGTTTTTTCATCTTCGATCCATCAACGAGTACTACTGCATCATAAAACGCTTTAGCTACAGTTGCAGGACAACTTGTACAGCCAACTGCTGACTTTAACTTTTTCTGTTCAACTTTATCTTGTTCTATTTTCGCTTCTATTTGTTCATACTCATCGTAAAGTCTTCCAAGACTATTTATTAACCCATCTATCTTAACAACGTCACTTGCATTATTTACTCTTTCTTGTAATTTATCAACACCTGATGGATCATACTTTCTAAAAGCTAACACCCATTCCATAAGCTCATTCATTTCCTTTCTTTTACCTGCAATCAAGCTTGCTTCTTTTTCAGCGTCTGCCATCTTTACAGATTGTAAGACTTGAGATTCGTCACCTTCCTTCACAAGATAACCGTTATTTAATTTTGGCTTACCTAGCTTGTATGTAATGATGAACTCTTCACTACTATATTCAGCTTTAATTTCGCATTTATAAGACTTATAGTAGCCCAAATTAGGATTTAAAAATATAATTGTATCATTTGTGTTGGAAATAAACCTAATGGCACAATAGGCATCAGTTTTTCTTGAATCAGCAAATGTACCTTGAGCTGTTTTTAAAGCATATTTTTCTTTCTCTTTCTCTTTAGCTAATTGCTCTTGCTGTTGCTTCTTGGAATTAAGTATCTCTTTTTTTGCTTTTTTTGTTAGATTAATACCTTCGATTGCACTTCGAGTACCGAACTCAACAGACATTTTCTCGGCATTAGAAAAGAACATTTCAGCAGAATCAAGCTTCACTTTACTTTTAATTTCTATTCCTTGATGGTAATAACAATGTCCCAGATGAACTCTGGTGTGATACATGTTATTATAAGCCATTAGAATGGCTTTATCAGTTAAGCTACCGTCTTTGTTAGTATTTTGATTATGATACCTTAAACTGATCTGCTTGGCGTCCTCAGAGTAATCTTCTAACTCAATTAGAGGCTTTATTTCTTTCTTATACTTCACTTTTTGCCCAAAGCTCATTAGGCTAAGGAGAATGAAAATGGTTGTAATTTTTAATTTCATAAAATTTTATTTGAAACAAATATAATCAAAAAAAGGTTATATGTAACCCGTTATAAGTAATTGGTTAAATTCAACTCTGTATTTGCAATTTTGACACATGGCAAAACAACAACGATCTAAAGAGTTACCTTCTTATTGCTTGGAACTCGGAACTCATATCAGAAAACTAAGACAGTCCAGAAATAAGAGTATTGAAGAAATAGCTTACAAAGCTGAAATTGACGCACAAAATCTTAGAAAATATGAATTAGGAAAGCAAGAAATGAAAATATCTATGCTCAAAAGAATTGCAAGTGCCTTTGATATGACCGTTTCCGAATTAACTAATTTCTAAATATGGTCAATTTATATTGACTCTCTATTCAATTAACTTTTCTTCATTAATTTAACACTCTGTACTTCTCCTATCTTTTTTATAATTGTTAATTGATCTTCCTACCCACACAGGGTTCTACAATACTTATTCTTAGCGTCCTACAGTGACTGCTTCAATCTCATGAGTTCATGGTTTAAACCTCTACAATCTTTGCTGTAATAATACTTATTTGATGTTTCATTATAACAGGTGTAAACATTTCTAATGGAAGAGGGACATTGTAATCCCAAAGTAGTTAAAGTATATGGTATTTAAACATGCTGAATAAATTCAATATAGTCTTTCCCATATTCAGTAATATGATATGATTTCACTCTTTTTAAATATTTATCATTGCTATTAACATTCACTTCTAACAGAAAGTGAGTAGATAAGTCATGTTTAATTCTTTGGTGTTCATTCCTCGATATTTTATATTTTTCTTCGGTGCTATTAGAATATTGAGTAATATCATTAGCTTCATCAATTGAGTTTTCTATTTTTTTAATTTCATCGAGTTTGAGTTTCTTTAACTGCTTTACCTTTGAAGCACTATATTTAGAAATCTCAAGATTCTTTAGTTCTTCATTTTTGTCTTTTAACAAACCATTAAGTATATCAATTTTTGTATTATTTTCTTCAATATCACTATTAATTCGGTATCTGTCGGTTAATACCGAAATATGATGTTCAGTAAGTTTGGAGGTTATTTCTACAAAACCTTCAACCAAATCAAAATCCTTTAGATTCTTAATTTGCCCAATAACTATTTGCTTATATCTTTCAATTTTTTCTTCTGATTTTGTTCTTGAAATTTTAATCAAAATTGATTCAAAAATATCATGAAAATCTGGAGTTAATATATTATTAATATTGATTTCTTCCTCACTAACAGATTCAAAATATTCTTTTAGCTTTAAAGTAAAGTTGTTTAATCTGCTTTGTTTTAGATTGGCACTAAAATCAAACATTAAAGTATTGATTATACCTCCAACAATTGGAATTTGTCCAACTAACGTCTTGTAGCTCGTTTCAAACAATTCTGTTAACACTTCTTTTTTTGAATAATCTTCCATAAGGTTTACATAAAATTAGAAACACCAATATACCCAAAACAAATAAGGCCCCAATCACTTGGAGTCTTACTTTTTGCTTATAATATGTTTAGATTACCACCAATATTAGAATATGTCCAATATTGGTGCAGCTTTGTTGCGTAATCGTATAGAACATGTAAAGGGATTAACATGTTGACAATTTACTTGCACTTGGAGTTTTAACATTCTTAAGTAAAGGAAAGCATTCTGTATTAGATGGTGTATTGCATGTATTACACAAAGGAACAATTTTTAACGTATTACTTGCTCCGTTACTACAATTGAATACATGAGCACCTACATCAACTGGTTTTGCACATCCAGAAGCTGAACAAACTTTTGGTCTCTTTAAATTTGTAGCTTTTTCCCAGTGCTCTATGTAACTTTTACAACCACAAGCTGGTGGGAATTTTGCTTTTCTTCTTGAATTCTTTACTGACTTACTCATAACGTTTATTTTTAATTTTTCTCCCACCCACAAAGAGTTCTACTATACTTCTTCTTTGCATCAGTAATGCTCACCTTTCTTACCTCATGGGTACATGCATTCAATCCTCTACAACTCTTGCTGTAATGGTACTTCTTAGCCGTTTCACTCACACATACATAAACATAAGTTGTTTGTGGTGACTTAGCTAATAAATCAACATCATTGGTGGTGTTAAGGTTACCAAATGAGAATACAAATGCAATCAGTAGTTTAAGTATCATAGGGTTTTAGAATTAAGCTACAATATAATCATTTCATCTCAAATCACTACAAATTAAACACCCCTAATCTATAGGGGCAAACGACCCTTTTTAAACAAATAAGACTCCAATCACTTGGAGCCTTAATATTATTACTTATAATCAATTAATCTTATGATTCCTTAATCTCTGCATCTGGTGCATTTCTCGCAACTGATGCTATACCATTTTCCATTGCTGATTTGGTTGTATACATTTCACTTCTACCAACAGATTGACCATTGGAAGCATTTAAACTAAAATAATGTTGACCATTCTTAGCTATTTTTCTTTCAAAGCGTTCATTTATTTGCGAATTAGCTTTAACTGACGTTATACCGTTAATGGCTGATGTTTTAGCTTTATAACCTTCACTTTGGAGTATTGTTTCATGATTACCAGCTTTTAGATTAAAGTAGTATTCATTATTTTTATCTGATTTGAATAATTTAAAGTATCCCATGTTGTTGTTTTTAGTTTGAAGTGAAGATAGTAATTAAATTTCTATTTTTTGTAAAAAGTGCCATTTGGGACATTACCAACATTACCGTTTTAATTTCTTAAATTTAATCCCATTAACAATAATTTTTTTATTCCTCTTTAGAGTCATAAACTTTATCAACTCTCGATCTATTGTCATAAATAAACTCTCATCTATTTTGACCTCCATTGAATAGCATCCTTTTTTATTAGGAACATCAATATTGACCGATTTAAATCTACCGTAAATAGTAAGTGAATCATCTTGCCAAGTAAGAGGTATAAAAATAGGTTTGTTTTTTTTAAAATGTAATGTATCATTATTAATTGTCGCTTTGCAATACTTGTCTAATTTTAGATGCAAACCTTCACAATCATCATCTTCACGGATAACTGTTGATGAATAATCATTATTATATACTAAACAAAGACTATTACCAGATTGCTTGTAAGTAGCTGAAACAATGCTTGAACCATGCTTAGACATAATTAAAATAGTATCTTTTCCTTGAAAATAAAAATAATTATTTGTCTTTTTAGAACGATAAAACCCTTTAAGTTCACTACTACACGAACTAGATAGGATTAAAATTAGTCCTAAGAAAAAAACTTTACCAACCAAAACTCTTTTATTATTTTTCATTTAAAAAATTAAAATTTAACAACTTTACTCTTTTTTCTCTTTTTAGATTTTTTGGGTATTTGAGCGCTTGCGGGAATGTCATTTTTCCTACTCGGATCTTCACTGTCTGATGGTAAACATTCACATATTATATCTACAACTCTATCATCCCATCCATCTGTACCCTTTTTATTTTTTTCTACTTCCAATAATAACAATGAACCATTAGAAGTAGTTAAATAGCTATCTATTTTTGAATCATATAAAGTATTCACAAAATCTACACGAGAATAACCATTATTCAAATCTTGACCGGGATCCAGTGAGGTAAATTCTGGCCCTAAGGATTTATCATTATCTGGATCCGTATTTAACAGCTCTTCATCAAAGTGACCGTGAGAATGGATGTCAGCAACTATTGTAGCTCCTGTTGGTACTTTCGTAGAATAGGACGATTCACCTTCAGACCCTTTAACCGCTTTATTGTAAGCATAAAAAGACTTTCCTTCAACTTCTACAGAATAAATCAAAGACGAATACTCTCTCTGTTTGACGATAGATTTACCATTATAAGTCTTACCCCAATTGATTGCAGCTTGATCTTTAGTTTGAAATAATCTATCGGGCTCTAAACCTTCTATTTCAACAGCTGCTATCACCTCATTTCCGCTAAATGAATAAGGTGAATAGTGAGCATAATTTTTTGTCAAAGGATCAACAGCAAAGAACCTACCAATTCTCGTGTCATGCATTCTATACTTATAATTTACAGAATTACCTTCACCTTTTATCTCGTCATCCTTCTCTTGACCTTGGAAGCCGTAACGGTATTTATAACTCGAATCTTTACCGTTTGATGATAATGTACCATAAGAATAGTTTAAGAAAGGCACAGCATCTGCAGTAAGTCTTTCTCTACCATCATAATGATATTGTGAGTGATAATTATTGAATGTGGTAGGTGCAAATTTCATAGGAATTCAAATATACAAAATTAACTCACCCAACACACCCTTTTAGGTTTGGTTTCTTTGGGGTTGAATGTCCAGTTAGTTTAGGGTGTCGAATATTGGTGCAGTTTTGTTTCGGGATCATATGGAGTGTGCTGAGGTAACTCCAACACAAGATACTCAATACTGTGAAATGATAATTATCATATTCTAAGGTTCTGAATTAACATACTCTTGTTGATGTCGTGTGTTTTGATTTAGAATGTGCAATTATTTCAAAGAATTCAATAATTAATTTCAATCTTTTTTTACTTTTTACTTGGTTTTTTGCTTTTATTTTCATATTTATTAATAAGCCAGAAATGTTTTTTAGGAGATTTCGGTCTGGCCTAGGTTGAACTTTAGAAATGTTGCAATTGCAACATTAAAGATTTTAATCAAAAACACTTACATAGGGATTGAGTTCCCAGCCTGAGAAAGAATAGAAACTGGAGGAGGTTATAGAAGGGAGGATAAAATCTCCACAGGGTCAGTATAGCACGCCCAGCAGTATTGTAATTCGATTAGGGTGTTTTGATTGAAGAGCCGCCTGAACATGCGGGATATAAATTGTTGATTTGAGTTTTCTAATGGGGGTTCTCAACTTTATCCGACTAACTATACACGGCTGATTGTGACAAGCAATTGAGATTTGTAAAGGGGGATAAAGGGGGTTTTTGAATCCTCTTATTCCTACCACAAGCTTTGCTCCTAGCAAGTAAGATAGCTTAAAAGTTTACTCTGAGATTGCTCTTCCAAGCTTCAAAGAAAGTCAATCAGTAAAAATCTCCAACAAAAGAAAAGAGATATGATTAATGTGCTAGATTAAACAAGTAAACTTGGTGCTGAAGCAAATGCCTAATAAGAGAATTTATTTACATATAGTTAGCAACATCACTCACCGAATTTAGAATAGAGGAATTGGTAACTCAACTCACTTACAATAAACTCTTCTTTTAATCATACTCCTTATAGAATCATAAAGTGCTCTAATCAAATCAGGGAATCTACTGCGTATTCCAATAATTCTAGCCTTACCCTTAGAATGTCTAATTTTTAGATCAACTTTGGCTAGGTGTGAGAGGAAATTCCAACACAAGATACTCTATACTTTGAATTAAACTCAAAACCCGTATTAACTATAGCCATTATTGATATTTGTTATCTCTTTTTTCTCAATTCAGAAAGTCTATTTCTAAACTCTTTATTTATAAGATTCTTATTCTTACTTAAATTTAACGGTGGATTCAGAGTCGTTATCAATTCATTTTCCAACTCGTCTGGATTTGAATTTATTTTAAAGTAAAGAAGTAAATTCTTCATCATCCATTCACTCAACTTTATTTCGTCCGAAATATTGAATTTAGTCTTTCCGTTGCTGGCATTTTTATCCCTTGCAATTTTTGGATAGCCGAATAGAGAACCAAATGATTTCCTGAGTGTCGAACTTCCAGCATTATTTCCAGTGAAGTGTTGTCGATAATCTCGTTTTCTTAAACTAGTACCTGCAATTCCAGTGTAAATCACTTTAAACCCTTGGTAAGGTTTCATCTCAAATTCGATTCCTACATCTGGTAGATTCGAGTCTTTTCTTAAACAAACAATGTAATTCCCAGGATTGTCAGGGATTTGTTCTGAAGTGTTTTTGATCGGGTCAAATAAACTAAATGTTTCGTCAAAACTTTGCTTCTTTTTAGTTTTGAGATTAGGCTTAAGTTTTACTGTAACCGTTTCTTTCGGAAAGGGTGTTTCCTGTCCTAAAACTTTAATTCTACCAGACTTAATTAAGCCGTCAAAATCCGAAGGTTGTAAATCAAAAATCCCAAAATCAGAACCATAAAAACCGATTTTTCTCATTCTTGCTCTAATTCCTTTTTGTCGAGAACGATCAGTCTTAATTCTTTCTTTTATCAGACTTTTTAATTCTGTGATTTCAATTGAGGAGAATTGTTTTTTTCCTTTCACGGTAGTTTGTTTTTATAAATACCAAATTTTATATTTGGCGGACTTTGTTAATATGCACCAACTTTGGGTTTGGCACTTAGCCCTTATTATTTTTAGACCTTGTTGTGTAAGGTGCTTTCCCCATCAATTGTTAACCAGTCATTTGGCACTAATTTTAAGCCATCTCTCCACACTTCAGTTACAGACTTTTCAAATCTATCATTTTTTAAATATGCGTGATCTGTAATTATTACTTGTAATTTGGGTGTTAAAGATGAAACTACATTAAACATAAAATCAAACATTTTGTTTACAGCAACTTCATCAGCACTTACTTCAACCACATTATCATTTTTTTCAGGTGGGTAATAAACTTGTGTTGGTTGGTCAATTATTATAAAATTTGGAACAGGTCTATTGTTTTGAATAAAGTGTTTGTGAAGTGCAAATACTATTAATAAATGATAAGCGACCCAATTAGCTCCACTACCAATCTGAGGTAATGCAATGGGTTTAGTATCTGAATCAATAAACATTGTTAGTCGATTTATATCAAATCTTATTGGATTGTCTTCATATTCTACATCTAAACCTTGAACCCATTTACTCATTTGAAGGTTTATTTTATTAAGAATGGATAGTAAAAGTTCATGTTCATTGTCGCTATCAACAGTTTCTTCCAAGTCTATAATTTTGGATTTTAAATTTTGGATTTTGGAATCAATTGTTTCTGTTTCTTGATCTACAACTATACTTTCCATAAATAGACTTACACGACCAATTATTTTCCCTCTTCGAATATTTAAATCTCTAACCGTTCTAACTTTGTCATTCTCTATGTAAAGTGCTGTTATGCTTTTTTCTGTTTTTTTTAATTCTGTTTCAATTGTATGGTACTGAGATTCTACTGAATCAATATATGTTTGTATTCTAGGACTTTCTGATTTAGTGTGTTTTAAATCCTCTCGAATATTAGTCAAAGCTTTATTTATATTTTCAATAGTAGGAGTTGGATTTGTCAGGGTACAGTCACATAACGGACATGTTGAGTTGCCTTGAGAATCACTGTATAAATTAATAGATTCAAGTCTAACCTCTTGTTGTTTAGCTTCTGATGAATATCCAAAAGAGTTTTTTAAATATTCAGTTGCTGCTTTTTTGTTATCTGAAATTTTACTTAATTCAGTTTTTAGTTGACCTCTTTTATCAATCAACTCTTTTATTACAGAGTTTTCAGCCTTTACAGTTAATGGCTTGTACTCCCAATTCGCAACATATTCTAAATATTTGTAAGCATCTTTTTGGTTTAAGGGTTTAGCTGATTTTTCTAAAATTCCGATTTCTTTAGCTTCTTCAATTAAGGAATAAGCTTGACTTACACCTTCCGATTTTATTTTTTCAGATTCTCTTTTTTCTCGTAATAATCTATTTAAATTCTTTTTAAGTTGGGTTATTTCGCTTTCAACTGCTAATGAATTTTCATTTACAGCTCCTAAAAAATAGGGAAGGGTATCTTTAATTGATTGTGGAACAAATTCTTTATTTTGATTGTAAAAAAGTTGATAAGGATCAGCAACTAAGTATTGGGGTTGATAACAATAGAATCGTGAATGTTTAAAATTTGCTTTTAAAGGTTCTCTAGTTAAAGAGTCAGGAACATTAATATTTTCTGAAATTCCAATTTTACGTGTTAAAAAATCTTTTAATGCATCTACATTTAAATTAGAATTAATTTCTTCTAAATCAGGTATTCTTTCTCCGTTATTCCTAATTAAACAAACAGTTGTAGCAGACTGAATACCTTTTGTATTTGGGTTTTCACGAGCAATAAAAGCAGTTTCAGTACCTTTAAATGATAATGAAATTGCAAAATAAGAAACAGTATCTCTAATAATCCCTTCTGGAATGTCACAACCACTTGATGCTAAACAGTAATTTATTATTTCGATTAAAGCAGATTTTCCTGATTTAGATTCTCCAGTTATTATATTGATTTTACCTAATTCAAAAGGTAATATTCGCTTTTCTCCAGTATAACTGTAAAGTATTATTTTTTGAATTTGCATAATTATGGGGTGATTCTTAAAAATGAGTAAATTGATTTAACATCACTAGTTGAAGATAACCATTTACCAAGCATTTCAGCTTTTTTTAATATCTCGTTGTATTCTTGATGATCTTCTTTATTTATTTTTTTGACTCTTTCATCCCTGGCAATTATTTCTGCGTTTTCAGATATTTCTATTTTGCTATGTGTTAACAGAAATGATAAAGCTTCTTTTGTGTATTTAACCATGCTTTTAGTGCGTTTAGAAAAGTCAAAAAACAAATCATCATTCTTCTCAACCCAAACAAAAAAATAGGTTCTAACTGATCTTGGCATTCTATCTCTTGTCTCTTTGTGTAGAACTATAGGCAATATTAAAAATGTGAATGCATAGGGAAATTGTGTGTTTGAATGTTTATTATATTCTTTTATTGTTGCTCTAATTATTTCGCCACAAAAAGCAGGGTTAAACAAATTCGCTACAATTGTATTTCGTTCTGTCCAGCTTGTTCTCATAATTCATCTTTGTAATTTGGGTGCCAACCAATTTTTTTTGAATCAGCTAGCATTTGATAACTTCCTCTAGTAAGAAAATCTTCATTAAATTTTTCTCTAATTTTTATTTGAGGACAAGTTTTTGCAAATTGTTCAATATAGAATCCTTTACCTAGTACAATTAATTCTTCTGCACTTTTTTCTTCTGCTTCATCACACATTAAATCATAAATATTTTTCCAATAATTATATAATTTCACATCATATTTCTCTTCCTCTTCTGGATTTAACAACTGTAGGCGTAACCATTTTGAACGTTGTTCAAATGCTCTTCTAAAATCACTTATTGCTCTTTTAATAGCTCTTGAACTTGCTTTTACTTTTATTAATTCTAATTGTTTTAGGAAGTTCCGTTCTTTTAAGTCTTCTACATCTTCATCTGTTATCTCTAGTTGGTTAGGGAAATGATTGGGTAAATTATCAGCTTGGAATGTGTCTCGAATATTTGCAATTTTTAATTGTAATTCACTAGAGCTAATATGGTCAATTTGTGTTGTCAAATTTTCAATTGATTTATGAAACCACCATCCATCAAGTATTTCAAGAAAAGAGTCTATTGTACTTGGATAAGTAGAGTAAATAAGTTCATTTTTAATCTTAGAATCAATTTCTGTGATCCCTATAGAATTGTCTAAAATTCTAATTTTTTGTATTAAACTTTTTTTGTTTTCGAATGATAATGTTTGATAAGCTAAATATGCTTTTGCATTAGTTTTATTTTCCGAATTAATTGATATTTCATCTAGTTTTTTTATTGTATCAGATACTTCACTATCTATAGTTATATTGGATTTGAATTTATATAATATACTTGAATCAGGAATTTCTTCTGTAGTTATTAAATTGAAGATTGTATTTTCTAAATCAATTGTATTGTTATTTATGTATTCAGACCAAATTCTTATTGTTTTCCAAAAATCTACACTTGAATCAGTTAAATTGGCTTTATTTTTAATGTGTAATTTAGTTTGTAATAAGTGTAGTGAGTTTATATCCTCAATTTCAATATCATCTAAATTTTCAATTCTAACTCTGGGGTTATCCATTTCTTTTGAATGAGTTAGTAAAATATACAGAGCGTATTTAATTTGATAGAAGTAACCTAGAGAAGGTTCTTTAGCAGAAAAGTCAGTAATTGTTTTTGTCATAAAATTACAGTTAAGGTTTTTTTGTCTGTTTTTCTACATGTTTAGTCTAAGAATAGTAAGGGGTTAAAACACACTAAATGTAGTGCTAAGCAACAAACCCAGTTTTAATTAGATTCTATTAAAGTTCTAGCTAATGCAGTTGTTAAATGTTTTTTTAGTTCAATTTGGTTACTGTAAATAATTAATCTATTTGATTGTAAATCAAAGGGGATTTCTTTGAAAGATTTCTCATTTGAAATTAATATTACAGGTTTTCCTAATGCGTGAGCGATACCTAACTCATAATAAACATTTGGATTACGACCATTCAGATTTGCAACAACAATAGTTGAAGACATAATTTTTTGAAGAACATATTTAAGAATATTACCTTCAACAAATACTTCATCACCTCTAGTACATTTTAATCCCATATCATTACAAACAGATGAGACATAGCTATATTCTTTTTGAAAGTCATTATGAAACGGGGTTAAAAAGAAAACTAAATCTTTTTCTACAATAATATCATTAACATTTAAACCCATGTTTTTAAAAAAACTTAGGTCAAAAGGTTGGTTAGAGGCTTTAATTTTTTTTTCATTTACATTATTAATAAGTAAATGATTTACATTCTTCCATCTTTCAGAATCTGAGTATAACTTTTCGTTAAGTTCATAAATTTGTCTTTCAATTCGTTCTCTGGCGTGACTTAATTCAGCTTTATTTAATTTCTCTTCATTTCTGACTTTCCTTTGTCTATTATTAAGAAAAAGTACGATAGTGAAAATGGTTGTAGTTATTGAGGTAACTAGAGCAACAATTATTAATATATCGGAAGTATTCATATTATTAACCATTATTTATAGAGCTTAAAATGAAAAAAACAAAAAGGATAGAAATACTTGTATTAATAATTCCATAAATGCCTAAAACGTAATTATTACAAGATTCTTTATCATATTCTTTTATTGCAAATCTTCTAAATGTTGAATTTATTATTGCTAGTAAAATACATACTAGAATCATAATTTTCCCAAAAACAATTGTTTCTAAATCAAGAAAGGAATATGTGAAAACAAAGGTTATTCCAATAAATCCAAAATCTACAGGAAATTCTAATAGAAAATCAAGTAAAGACTTTTTATTAAAATTATTTCCAAAAAAATACTTTAGAGAATAAATTATTAAAAGGAGAATAAAAGGTAAAACTATTATTTCATTTTTTGAAACAAATTCACTTATTCCTTCAACTATAGGAAGGTCTAGTTCTGTGATTGTCTTGATAGAATCACTGACAGTCTCTTCTTGCATCATATATTGCTAATTTTATTCATATTGTATTCGTTTTCTAATTCTGAGTAACGTTTAGTATATGGTTTTGTATGCCATAGCGTAAATTTTCAAATTGAAAACTAATATTAATTGGCTTATAAACTATATACATTGTTAGCCACTTGCTTTTTTTATTCAGGTTTATATGGATTTCTCCTTTTTGAACGGAAAAATGACCACATAAAATCTGTTTGTAAATATTTTTGTTCGTTTAATGTGTCAGATTTTGTTTCATACCAACCTGGATTAGGTGTCCCAATGTCTCCAAGAAGTGGGCTTCTTGATGCGAATATTGGAAGCCTGTCATCATAATGAGAAGCTCTTTGATCACCATTGTTTATTTTTTCTTGTATATCAGTTGGTAATTCAGAAAAAGCTAATCTTTTGCCTATGGTTGCTTTTGAATGACAGGAAATACAGGAAGAAGTTTCGGTAAAACCTTCTTCGATATAAGTATTTGCTAAAATTGTTGGAACACCTGTTAAAGTAGTGAAATCTGTTTGTGTACCTCTTAAAATATAGTTTTCCCATTTCTTCGGCAAGTTCCCTTTTGAGAAATCATCCAAAAGAGCTTTGCTTGTAAAGCCATTTTCGTCTTTTCCATAAGTGTCAACTGATTTTAATAATGGATTATTTTCAGCTTCTTTTAGTCCAGGATTATTTTTATGTTCAAAAGTAGCCCAAGTCCATTGAGGAATATCTTTAGTTATGATATGAAATGCTACTAATCCCCAAATTTTAGTAATCTCATTACCTTCATTATCTTTATATGTATCAATATGAAAGTGGTATTCATCCTTTTGGTTTTCTTTTATTTCCCTCCATTGAGCCTTTACTTCTCTTGTCTCAATTGGTAAATCTATTTTTTTATTCAAATCATAGAATTTTTCTTGACCTTCTGTATAGTATAAATCATTATCTCGGATGAATTCATAACCAACTTTGTTCATTCGAGTTTCATTAGAAGTACTATCAAGTCTTACTGATGGGTCAAATAATAACTTTTCGACTTGATTTTCTAATTGACTTTTAAATTTAATTTCAATCCTTTGTGGTAAATCTGACCCCAAAGAATCTAATTTTAGAAATTGTTGAAGCGGAATTGATTCAAAATCTGAAAAACTCTTTGGTTTTTCAGTTAGTTCCTCCCAAGTCGAAATTGAATTTGGATCTTTATAAATATCACTTGCTAATGCCCATTTTTCCCAAATCACCTCACCATTTGGGACATTTAAGTCATAAGGTTTACAAACTTCTAACATTATTTTCCAAGCAAATTTGTCAGGATCATTCAACGCAATATTTAAATCTTGAGCGATGTATTCTTCTTTTGGTTTATTCCCATCGCAGGAATTTAGAAGAACTGAAAAGATAATTATGCTGATTAATTTTGTTAGTTTTTTCATGATATTTTGATTAGATTAAGTGTTCTTCGACTAGTGGTTGATAGTTATTTTATACTAACACATTATATTAATTTTCGAATTCAAAAGTTGCATCCGTAAATGATGAACCTCGTTTTCCTCTTGGACTGTTTTCATCTTGATAGGACCAAAATGCTTTAACTGTTTTATTTTTGGTATTAATAACTTGACTTACAGTAAATCCATCTTCTTCAATCCAATTTAAAAAATGAGTATGGTCATTTAATTGTTTATAGAATAAAATTTCTGAACCGAAAGTTTCTTGCCCATTATTGTCAATTGTTTTCCACTCTAATTTTTTTTCACTTGAATATGTCACATATGCTTTTGCACTGGGAAAAGTTAATATTCCTTTCTTTCCAATTAGACTATAATCTATGTTTTTCATTATTTTAAATTTTAGTTATTAATAATAGTTCTGTTTTTTTGCTTGTGGCTAACAACCGAATATGTGTGTTGGTACACATACTCGCATTATACATTTACTTTGGTTATTTCTATTAAACCCAGATGAAATCAAGCTTTTTTTACCATTTGTAAACGTTTAAACATATTTACAAATAGTTACTAAAATTCATAGAGTTGCATCAAATATACTAAATTAACTCAATCGAAACTCCATAATTAGCAATAATTACATGGAATTAGTCGCTCTAATCAATTTAACTTGCTTTCCTACACTTACGTGACAAACTTCGGTATTGTTCTTTTAAACCAAGCAAAGAATGAAGTTCCTAATACAATAGCCGTTGTGACTTTGTCGGTTAAGAATCCTTACTAAAGTTACTTGATGAAAATGTGATCATATATGCTTTGAGTATTATTTTAATTGCTGAATTTTCTAGTTATATCACCAAACTGACGACTTTTCACATTTCTGTAGTAATAATCTTATGAACTACCTAATATCATACTTGAGTCAAACATCAATCTACTTTGATGTAATTAGAAAAATAAACTCAATTGTTTATAAAGAGGACTCAGCAAAGTCTAAACTGTTTGATATTAGAGTTCTTCTATTGGATGCACAAGAAGACCTTTCTGAAGCTAACACTGCATTTCTTGAGCGCCATATTTTTCAAACCAAAGAGGTAACTGATACAGCAAAAGTTGAAGAAAATATTTTGCTAGGATTTCACTTCAAGCACTACTTAAATTAGACTTTGATAAATAGAATTAATCTAGCATTTGAACATGCAGCAGGTCAATTGGCCTTCAACCTAGTTGTTACGAGGTTCACTGATGATAATGGAGATAAACAACAGCTACTCCTCAGTAACATTCCTGACGATGTACTTAAATTCATATCCGTTAGCCTTCATGAAAAATTGGTAACTTCAAATTTGATTTTACAAAAAGAAGCAGAAAGCTTTATACTTATGCTTGGTCATAAGGTTTTGTCGCATCAACTATCTAAACATTTTTTCTACCCAGAGTACCTCCCATTTAATGAGAAAATCTCTGATAATTCTCTTCAGAAAATAATTAGGCTACAAATGGGTTTTCTTGTTGACCATAGAGAATTCTTCAGTGCTAATAACAACCAACTAAAATATTACACACTTAGAAATGAATTCTTAAGTCTTTATCATACCTCCCCTACAAACTTTCAGAAGACTTTTAAAAAGATAACAAGAAGTCAATTTGAAGCTCAATTTGATGGCGACTTCATTGATCATGAGTATGTTTCAAATTACAATAAAGATAGTTGTTTTTATTCTTGTAAGGGGATAACATCTTATTTCTACATACAAGCTGTAAATGCAATTCCTGATTTAATGATTGCCACATCAATCTCGCAAACTCAAGAACAGGAAGAGTGATATTTTTGAATAATAGAGACACTCTCTTATACCTATATACCCATTTATAAGCTATCTCATTTGCAACTTTGGGTGATAAGTAATTAATTATTTTCAAGCTAGACATTCATATCTCACACCTACTATTAGTCTCTGAAAATAGTTAACTCAACAAACTTCTTAACACCTGACTCTAAGAGTTATTAAGGCTCATTCCAATCTTACTTCATTCCTCATTATTTATCTTTATTTTTTCTATTTTTTTAGATTAAATAGACAGTCTATAAATAAATTTTTATTGAAAACGCTGAAACATATCCTAATAAATTACGTATAATTAATTAGCAATCGGTTACTCAGGTCTGTTCTAGAAAAGCCTGAGAGGTTCGAATCCACAACTCTCAAACAAACATAACAACAGATCCCTACACAGGGATAAAAGAAAAGTAAATGCTTTTCCCAGGAGGCTAATATAGCTCACCTATCTGGGAGATGATGACCCTTAACGAGCAAAAAATTAATATAAATTAAAAATGAACAAAATGAGAATTAATCAGTTAAGAGAGTTTTTCCTTCAAAAAAGAACAGAAGAACAGACAGAGGGATTAATAGATGTAAAGCCAACAGAGGACATGATTAACAAAGCAATCAGAGATGGGCAATTTATAAAAGTATTGGACCTAGTTAAGCTTCATAAACTCAAGGGATACACTTGCACACAGAGTACATTGAAAAAAAAGTTATCTCTTGACCAAGATGATATTGATAAACTTAATTATGTTTCAGTTGTAAACCCAAGGTATAGAAATGCAGGGCATATAAAGTTATACCTGAAAGCTCAAGCACTTATTGCGTTTGATCTAAAGAACAGTCTCTTTTCTAAAAGTGAAAGCGAACCAGACAAAGCTTTAAGAAAAATTAGAAACAGTAAGACTAATGACGGGCAAGTTGAAAAAGATGATCTTCCTTTTTAACCTCCCCCCTGAGTGTGTTGTGCCTTTCATCACAATTCTAAAATACAATACTCGAAATCAGAGTCTTACACTACTCATTCAACACGAATCCCACCAATAAAATCAGTATAGGAAATGTAAGTCACCCCAAACTTGCAAGGGAAGTTTACACCCTAAATCTACATAGGAGTAAAAGAGAAGTATTGTTTTTTTCCAGAAGGCTTACTTCCCTATTTCACATGGGAAATGGTAAGTCTTAAAGAACACAACTTAATGTTAAACAGGACACTATTAAAAGAGGCTGTTCTTCAAAAATAGAATGAGTAAATCTAGCATAACTCTCTCAAATTATAGTTTACAAAAAAACAATATGGATATGAATAATGAATTTAATAATAAAAAGACCCTACTATATAGAGCAATACAACTTGCGGAAGGAAACAGCGTTATATTAAGTAAGGCTTTGAAGAAGAGAATAGACAACATTCTTGGAAGGCTTGAGAAGAAAGCACAAAGAAAGACTTATGAGAAGGCTTATGTACTGGCCTCTGCTATTCTACAAAAAAATGTTGAAGTAGATGGTGCTCAGGGTGAGTACTCAAAAGCCCTTAGTGTTGACCACTACATTAAGCGTATATTTAAGGATAAGTTCTATAAGGAAGTCTTCTTAATGCTATCTGCACCAGAGCCTAATAGCACCATGGGTAGGAAGCCAAGAAAAGAGAATAGCGTGTCATTTAAAGAAGCTGTATTTCAATCTGATGGGGAGCCAAGAGAAGGTAAGAGTATGTTGTTTAGGATAAACCCTATTCTTCTAAGGGGAAAATATATAAGAGTAGATTTAGATAAGTTTGAATTACCGAACTCATTTAACAGCCTGTACAAAAAGCAACTGGTGCACTTTTATAAAACTTCGTTTCAACTATATCTAGATAAGACTGCATTGGTGAATAATCTTGAACTGGAGTTAGAGCCTACTTTAATTTTGAAAGGTGAATATTATGCTTTTGAACGAAGCTTTGATGATGTTATGAACCACCTTGATGTTCATCTCAATAAAAAAAAGTTTTCTAAAATTAGAAAAGAAGGAAAACTCCTATTAGTAGAAAAAAACTCGCCAAAGCCATTTGCCTACATTAAAGCAATCCGTGATAACCATAACCTATCATCAAAGCATCAGCTTGATATTATCATAGAAGGTGATGTTGCACACATTGCAAATCAAGAGGACTTCCTGAAAGAGAAGAGACGTATTCTAACAGAAGACTTAATGCAAAAGGTTGATAGGATCAAAGACGGCTTATTTTTTGCCAGTATATCCGAAAGCAATGGAAGGAAACATTCGGACTTCACAGGTCTAAATAATATTGCCATAAAATACTTAAGGTTTGGCGGACCCTATGGAGATTTTCTTGGTAGTCTTGATCTTCGAAGTAGTCAACCGACTATTCTTGCAAACTTACTCTTGAAGGACCCGGTCTTTATTGATTCAATCTCTCAAAGTAGGAATAAAAAAATGAAAGATTATTTAGATGTATTCCATTCAGTAGAAATTGATAATACAGCAGACATCTATGGTTTCTTAGAGTCTTGCACTTCTTACGAAAGAGAAGAAGGATTTTACGAGCGATTAGCTGGAACTATTGAAATTAAAAATAAAGAAGGTAATGTGATAGATTATAGTGCAGAGGATAAACGTCAATATGCCAAGTTAGAAATGATGAGAGTCTTATTCTCTGGACCTGGATACAATTCTCATGTAATAAAAATAGATGATGAGTTCCCTGGACTAAGTAAAGTGATTAGGTCTGTTAAGAAGGCATTCGCAGAGAAGTACAATGATGATAAAAACCACTTTACATTGTTTCTGCAATTAGTAGAAGGCTATATATTCATAGAGAGAATTTATGAGAGATTGGCAGAGCTTGATATTCCTTCTCTATCAAAACATGATAGCATACTCTTTTCTCGCACCGCAGGAGTATTTGATAAAGATGAGCATGGGGATCTCTATTATAACCCAAAGGAAATGATTGATATTATTCACAATATATTTAATGAAATTAATTTCAAGGGAACACTCAAAGCAACTGCGCATCTGTACATGGACTCAAAGTCAGGACACTTTACTGGGTTTGATTCTTTTATTCAGTATCCCTCAATGTGCAGTGTTGGAGCTGATGGTAAAAAGATCAAACCGTTGTATGGCTCTTTTAATTAATTATTCTGATCATAAGATATTGCTACTGCATATTTCTTTTTAGGAAATAAAGAATTGTTTGCTAGAGTTAATCCCAATCTTCAGATTGCAACAATAATTATTAATGGAATCCTTACCCAATTTTATGATCTGACGACATTTCACAAATAGAAAGTATTATTATCTCAGAATTAGGGCACGCTTTTTATTGCGACAAAGTAACCATAGATAAAATTAGAAATCTAACCTCTTTCCTCGCAATAATAGAGTCAAAAGTCCTTTTCACTAAAAATGCGATAAAATGAAGATACTTTACATACGCTGTTCAACAATAGGTCAAAATGTAGATAGACAAAAATTGCCAGATGAAGATTTCGATATTGAAATTATTGACCAAGTCTCTGGGTCTCTTGACTTTTTTGAAAGAGAAGGAGGTGCAAAAATTAAAGAATTGGTAGACTCTGGTGCCGTCAAAATGATAACAGTTGAAGCTGTTGATAGAGTTGGTCGTAGCCTGAGAGACATTTTAAACACGCTCCACTACTTTAATGAAAAGAAAGTACCAGTCAAGTTTCTAAAGGAAGGAATAGTAACCTTGGATGAAGAACTAAATGAGTCACCTGTCGCTAGCCTTCTAATAAACACAATGGGTAGCATTGCTCAGCTCACCAGGGAGTTAATGCTTCAGCGACAAGCTGAAGGAATACTGATAAGGAAAAGCCTTGGTCTGTACACAGGCCGTAAGCCAAACACAACCGAGTCAGTTGATAAGTTCCTCTCAAAAAGAAAAAACAAAGAAGCCTTGAACTTATTAACCAAAGGAATGAAACCAGGACATGTAGCCAAAGTTGTTGGATTATGTCCAAATACCATTACCAAAATTAAAAAATTCGGAGAAATACAATAGTGATAACTTAGGGCTATAAAGGAAATGAGATAGCATCTATTCTGAAGATGTCTAAATCAACAATATGTAAGATAAAACGATTAAATAATTAATAATCAAAACTAAAAATGATGAAAGATACAATGAGATTACTAATGATGCAACTAATGGCTGATGTCAAAGATGAGTTTATGCATGACTTTAGAGAAATAGTAAAAGAAGTAATAAGAGATGAACGCACTTTGTTAGACCGAACAGCTGATTTTTTAAATAACAAACTAACTTATAATGAAATAGCTGAAGAATATAAAATAAGTACAACCACACTAAAAAAATTAAAGAAAGAAGGACTTCTGATTCCAATTTGTAAAGGTGGGAAATACTTAATATTTGAAAGAACCCAAGTTGAAAACTGTCTTAGAGATAGACCCCGTATGAAACCCCTATTCTTAAGAAAAACAGGTTCCTAATAATTAATATACTTTAATAGTCCATTTGCTTTATCAAAACTATCAGCCTTTATGTATATCCTAAAGGCTGACTCTGTTTTATGTCCAGATGCAGCCATTATAAACTGACTAGGCGTACCTTGTAAATATTGATTTGTACAAAATGACCTTCTACCTGTGTGTATTGTAATTAAATCTCTCCTTAAATAAATACCTTTTTTCTTTTCTTTAAGAATTTGTACTTTATTACTGAACAAGGTATGCTTTTCAAATACTTCCTTTAGATTACTGTTCAAGAATGCGTTAGTAAATTTTGGTAGTTCAAAATTATACTTTCTGAGTAATTCAATCGCTTCTTTGTACATAATAGGTACTTCAACCTTCTCCCTTGTTTTATGCTGAATAAAACTTAAATACCAAACTTTCTTATCATCCACAGTTACATCATAAAAATTATAATTCTCTAAATTATAATAATCTTTATATCTCAAACCTGTAAGGCATATAAAAACAAATGCATCTACAACTTTTTGTTCATCGGCAGTAAATTTATCAAAATCAATCATCTCAATTATTTCTGAAAATTTTAAAAATACATTAACAGAACTCTCTTTATCTTTTTTAACAGCTTGAAAATCCCTATTTGAATGTAGATTTTCATCCAAAGCCTTTTTCATTACAGCTTTAACATTTTTAATTTGCTTACCACGAGAAGCTGGACTAAGTCCAACAGTAATATTTAAATAATCGTTAAAACTTGTCAAAAATGAAACTGTGAGACTGTCAAACGTAACATTTCTCTTACCCTCCTTTTTAATGTAGGCAATGAAATGATTTTTAGTAGTATTATATGCCTTAATAGTTTGAGAAGCATATCTATCCTCCCCTATTGCAATATAACTCTCAAAGTAAGCTATAAAACTTGTAGAAGAGTCTATTGATGATTTATTGTATTCTATTTTTTTTAAGTGTTCTTTTAAATCATTATGAACATACTCTCTTCCTTCGCTACGGAGTCTCAATATATAGAGCTCAATCTCCTTCTGGTATTTTTTTATCTTTGCATTCTTCTCAGCTACAATCGACCCCTCACCCTTAATTATTCGTTTTGAGATACTCCATCTATCACTTTCCACAGTTATGTTAACATATAACTCATATAATATTGAATCTAATCTATAAGACAAAACAATGGATTTTTTCTTTAGCTTTGGAGTAACCTTCATGAAAGTAAAGTTAACAAAAAAAACTAAACACCTACTTTAACACCTACTAATAAGTTGTTTTATAGTTAATTTTAAGATACCTACAAAACCAACAAAACGACCTTAAACCTAGATTAACAAACAATTCACGACAACATTAAATAAACCTAAAAAACATACAAATAGCCCTTGTGGGACCACTTAAAGCCTTTCAGAAATGAGAGGCTTTTTTTGTGGGTATTGGTTTTGTAAGTTTTATTGTAATGTAGTAGGCATAGAGAACAAAGTGACGTTGCCTCATGAGGAATCAAGACCAATAAATGATAACAATCTTATTTAATCATAAGTACTTTTTTATCTCATATTCAAGCACTATACCAGACGTAACACCTATGGCAAAAGTATAATTTCTTCCGTTGGTTGTACTAACCATCATTATTC
>Ga0209291_1001074_pt1 | contig 25119 bp, 22 predicted proteins | sample GOMGulsemesocosm_FD_184633 | JGI IMG/M metagenome (GOLD analysis project Ga0209291, IMG submission 184633) | Methane-oxidizing microbial communities from mesocosms in the Gulf of Mexico - GOM9B Gulf of Mexico (SPAdes) (version 2) | ecosystem: Environmental > Aquatic > Marine > Cold seeps...
TGCAGATCAGTCAGAGCTAGGTTACTTAATAAATCAGGTCGTCGTTCTAACGTTCGAGCTAAAGACTGTTTCTGTCTATATTGGCTAATTTTACTATGATTGCCACTAAGGAGAACCTTAGGAACAGTCATACCATCTAACACTTCCGGACGCGTATAATGCGGACAATCTAAAAGACCATCTGCAAACGAATCTTGCTCCGCGGATGCCTGAGTGCCTAAAACACCAGGAATCATGCGTGAGACAGCATCAATCATCGTCATTGCTGCAAGTTCACCACCAGTTAACACAAAGTCACCGATAGACCACTCTTCATCAACTTCCGATTGGATGATACGCTCATCAATACCTTCATAACGGCCACAAATAAAAATCATCTTTTCATTTGTTGCCAACTCCAGTACGCCAGCTTGATCCAATTTACGTCCTTGCGGTGAAAGATAAATAACTTTCGCCTCACCACCAGCTGCCTGTTTTGCTGCATGGATAGCATCTCGTAATGGTTGAACCATCATCAACATGCCAGGGCCACCACCATAAGGGCGATCATCGACCGTCTTATGTTTATCGTGGGCAAAATCTCTAGGGTTCCAAGTTTGGAACTTAAGCAAGTCGCGTTTTATTGCTCGACCGATGACTCCTTGTTCAGTGATGGCATTAAACATCTCTGGAAAAAGGCTAATAACCCCTAACCACATACTAGCCTCCGCTGACAACGAGTCTTAAAAACTCGGGTCCCAATTAACAATAATTTTTTGAGCGGTAATATCAACACTGATAATTACTTGCCCATCAAGATACGGGATTAACCGTTCTTTTTTTCCGAAGGCATCAGTTGCATTCGCTTTAATTACTAATACGTCGTTAGAACCGGTTTCCATCATATCAGTGACTTTACCTAACGTATAACCCTTGTCTGTCTCAACAGAGCAGCCAATAATGTCACGCCAGTAATATTCATCTTCTAAATCTGGAAGTTGATCAGCATGAATAGCAATTTCAGCACCCGTAAGGGACTGCGCTTCTTCACGAACATCAATGCCGACTAACTTAGCAATTAAACCTTTGCCATGGCGTTTGCAATCTTCAATCGCCACTTCAACCCATTCGCCTTTTTGCTCAATGAGCCAAGGTGAATAGTTAAAAATCCCTTCAGGAATATCGGTAAAGGAGTTGATTTTCATCCAGCCTTTAATGCCGTAAACAGCACCAAGACGACCAACTACCATAGGTTTGTCAGTTGAACTCACAAGATCTCCTTACCTTAAGATAATTAAGCAGCTTTAGCAGCGTCTTTGATTAACTTAGCAACTGTGTTTGAAACTGTAGCGCCTTTAGCAACCCAAGCTTCAATTTTCACGTTGTCAAGACGAACACGTTCTTCTTGACCAGCAGCCATTGGGTTAAAGAAACCTAGCTTCTCGATGAATTTACCATCACGAGCATTACGGCTGTCTGTAACAACAACTGTGTAGAAAGGTGATTTCTTAGAACCACCACGAGATAAACGAATAGTTACCATATCGTCCTCTTTATAAATTAAGTGTGTATTCCGACCTTGCACTGACAAGGCCCCATAGTTCAAATAGTACTCACGAATGAGACGATTCGAAGTCGCGCAATTTTACTCTTATTTTAACTAAATGCAACCTTATTGTGAGTCATGACCGCTTTAGTTAGCGCTATTTATACTATAAACAATCATTATGTTGCTATTACAGTGATCAAAAGCAGGTTAGCCAGAATCCGCGGAAATAAAAAAGCCCTACTGTTAATAAGCAGGGCTTGGAATAAAATACATATATAAGGAAGGGGTTAAACCACGAAGTTGTTAACCAAACGGTCCTTTACCACCGCCCATACCACCGCCCATTCCGGGTGGCATCATACCTTTCATTTTACCCATCATCTTCTTCATGCCGCCTTTGCCCGACATTTTTTTCATCATTTTTTGCATTTGGGTAAACTGTTTAAGTAGTTTGTTTACATCTTGAATCTGTGTACCAGAACCCATAGCAATACGACGCTTACGTGAACCTTTGATAATATCAGGACGTTGACGCTCAGCTGGTGTCATAGAGTTAATGATAGCTTCCATACGATTAGTTAACTTATCATCCATTTGGTCTTTAACAGCATCAGGTACCTGGTTCATACCCGGTAACTTATCCATCATCCCCATCATGCCGCCCATGCTTTTCATTTGCACAAGTTGATCACGGAAATCTTCTAAATCAAAGCCTTTACCTTTCTGAACTTTTTTCGCCAGTTTTTCAGCTTTGTCTTTATCTACTTTACGTTCTACTTCTTCGATAAGTGATAGTACATCACCCATACCTAGAATACGTGACGCAATACGCTCTGGATGGAAAGGTTCCAGCGCATCAATTTTCTCGCCCATACCGATAAACTTAATTGGTTTACCAGTAATATGACGAATAGATAGTGCAGCACCACCACGCGCATCACCATCAGCTTTCGTTAAGATAATACCAGTCAACGGTAAGCTCTCATTGAATGCCGCAGCTGTGTTCGCCGCATCTTGACCAGTCATCGCATCAACAACGAATAAAGTTTCAACTGGGTTAATCGCTGAATGTAAATCTTGGATCTCTTGCATCATGTCAGAATCGACATGTAAACGACCCGCGGTATCGACAATCACAACGTCAATAAATGATTTGCGTGCGTGCTCAATTGCCGCATTAGCAATATCAACAGGCTTCTGTTCGATATTACTTGGGAAGAATTCTACATCAACTTCGCCAGCCAATGTTTCTAGCTGCTTGATTGCCGCTGGACGGTAAACGTCGGCACTTACAACCAATACTGATTTCTTCTCACGCTCTTTTAAGAAGCGTGATAGTTTTGCTACAGACGTTGTTTTACCAGCACCTTGTAAACCAGCCATCATTAATACTGCTGGCGGTTGCGCAGCAAGATTTAATGTTTCGTTCGCTTCACCCATTGCCGATTCAAGTTCAGATTGAACAATCTTAATAAAGGCTTGGCCAGGGTTTAGACTCTTAGATACATCTTGACCTAAGGCTTTTTCTTTCACATTTTTAATAAATGCGCGTACGACAGGTAAAGCAACATCCGCTTCGAGTAACGCCATGCGTACTTCACGTAGTGTGTCTTTGACATTATCTTCAGTCAAACGACCACGGCCACTGACGTTTTTCAGTGTTGCCGATAAGCGATCGGTTAAATTCTCAAACATGACGTTATCCGTTATAAATTAGATTAAATGCAATAATTACTGATGATTATAACCTTATTTGAGGGCAAAAATCACACTCTCAAGTCGCGACTAGCTATTGTTTTATAAAAAAATAATATTTTCCTTTCTAAATAATGCATTTGAATATAGCTCTATAGATAGAGCAAGCGTATACTGGGAAGCATAACTACCTATAAATCAACATTAAAGTGAGCCCTATGGAACTGTTTGCTCTCGGCGCTATTTTTCTTTATATAGCTGCAACTTATTATTGCATTAAAGTCTTAACTATCACGCAGCAGCCGAGTATACGTACTATTTTTACCCTAGGCGCAGGCGCGACACTTTGCCATCTATTCTGGATGGGGTTTGATATTGTGACGGCAGCAGGGATTAACCTGAGCATTGTCAATGTAGCCGCACTTATCAGTTTGCTGATCTCGATGCTCATGACACTCTCGATCAATAAATTTAAAATATTACCTTTATTACCTATTGTGTATGGTTTTTCAATCATTGTCATTGCGATAAGCTATTTGTTACCAACGATTTACATTTCCAATTTAAGTGATAACACACCACTTGTTGTCCATATTATCGTGATATTATTTGCCTATGCGGCCTTCATTGTGGCGAGTTTACTTGCCCTGCAAATGGCTTACTTAGATTATCAACTCAAGCACAAACGCCCAACCGCAATGCACCCAGCACTGCCATCGTTAATGACCATAGAAAAACAACTCATCAGGTTATTAAGTATCGGTTTAGTGCTGCTATCCGTGGCAATAGTGACAAGCTTTGTCTTTTTTGAAGATGCTTTTACCCACTCTCAAGCGCATAAAACTGTTTTATCTATTTTAGCTTGGCTATTTTATTCGGTATTGCTGTGGGGTCACTTTAAACAAGGCTGGCGTAGCAACAAGATTGCTTTTGGTACATTATTTGGCACTGTACTGCTCTCTTTAGCCTATTTCGGTTCTCGCTTTGTAAAAGAGATCCTACTTCATTAATACTTAAACATACTTAAACATACTTAAAACTATCATATATTAATTACTATACACTTGCGTAATCAAAGGATAACACTTGGACGACATATCAACAGGAACCTTATTCGGCCTCCTGACTATTTTAATCCTCATATCAGCTTATTTCTCTAGCTCAGAAACAGGTATGATGTCTCTCAATCGTTATAGGCTTAAGCACCTGGTTAAAAATAACCATACAGGTGCGAAACGTGTAGAGAAACTCCTCAACAGACCTGATCGTTTGATTGGTCTTATTCTTATTGGTAACAATCTAGTCAACATCTTGGCCTCTTCCATCGCAACGATTATTGGTATGCGTTTATTTGCACAAAATGAAGCGCTTGGTTTAGCCGTATCGACTGGTCTCTTAACAATCGTTATCCTTATTTTTGCTGAAGTAACGCCTAAAACCTTAGCTGCACTGCATCCAGAAAAAGTGGCATTTCCAAGCTCATTGTTATTACGCCCGATGCTAACCTTGTTTTATCCATTGGTATGGCTGGTAAACATCATTTCTAATGGCCTGTTGCAACTATTGCGCGTTAATCTCAATCATAATGACAATGGTGCATTGAGCTCCGAAGAATTGCGTACCGTTGTGCATGAAGCAGGTACAATGATCCCTCAGCGTCACCAAGATATGCTGATCAGTATTCTCGACCTTGAAAAAGTCACTGTGGATGACATTATGGTGCCGCGTAACGAGATCATCGCGATTGATATTAATGATGATTGGGAGATTTTGTTACGCCAATTACGTAATATTTCACATACGAGGGTATTGCTGTATCGTGACACCATCGATGATGCAGTTGGATTTGTGCATACTCGAGATGCATTGCGTCTATTACTGAAAGAACAGTTTGATAAAACAACGCTACTCAGAGCAGTAAAAGAGCTGTACTTCATTCCTGAAGCAACACCACTTAACGTGCAACTATTAAAGTTCCAACGTAAAAAAGAGCGGATCGGTTTAATTGTTGACGAATACGGTGACATCCAAGGTTTGGTGACTCTCGAAGATATCTTAGAAGAGATTGTCGGTGACTTTACCACTACCATGGCACCTTCAGCGAGTGAAGAAATTGAGGCGCAACCTGACGGCAGTTATATCATTGATGGTACGGCAAACGTGCGTGATATTAATAAAGAGATGAACTGGCACTTTCCAACCAATGGTCCAAAAACATTAAACGGCTTAATTTTAGAATATTTAGAAGAGATACCTGAATCAAATATTAGTCTAAAAATTGCAGACCATCCGTTAGAAGTATTAGAAATAAACAACAATGTAATCCAACGTGTTCGTGTTCAACCAGCGGATAAAAAGAAACGAAGAACCAAACTATAACGGATATTTTCGTCTTGGACATGACTTGTAGATAATAAAAAAGCACCTAATATAGGTGCTTTTTTTCATTAAACTTTAAATTAATAAAAGTTAATGCTTATTTGTTTGCGTTTTTAACTGCATCTTTCAGTGCTTTACCAGCAACGAATGCTGGAATTGTCGCTGCAGAAATTTGAATTTCTTCACCCGTTTGTGGGTTACGACCAGTACGTGCTGAACGTTCGCTTACTTTAAAAGTACCGAAACCAATTAGCTGTACAGCTTCTTTTTCTTTAAGGCTATCAGTGATCGCACTTAGGATCTCTTCTAGTGCTGCTTTAGCTTGTACTTTAGTTAAATCTGCTTTCGCTGCAACTGCATCGATTAATTGAGTTTTATTCATAAGAATGTCCTTTCCACTATTCAATAACATTAAACTGTTAAACACTGTATTCAAAAAAACCGTTGACCGCAAAGGATTTATCGCCTTAATTAAGTCAATTGCTGAGAGAATAATCAACAAATGGGGTAGCGCTCACACTAATCCCATTCTATGTACAAAAAAACACCATAAAAAAGGTGGGAGACTACCCTTAAAACTAATTCCCGATCGCCGCCTCACCAGCTCTGGCGCCTCTTTAATGAAATTTCAATCAATTAATCTAAGGTAATACCAATGTTAGAAATCCCATCATTTTTAGCAAACTGACGTAACGTCTTCATACTCTCTGGTGATTTTTGTACCGTGAGTAAATCCAACACCGCTTGCTGAAATTTAAGCTCTTCTTGCATTAACTCTTCAGCGAAAATAACCTCGTCGTCAAGTTCTTCACCTGCCAACGCTTCTAAATAGCTTGCAACAGTACCAATTGATACTCGCGATGCATTAATAGCTTCGTTCACATCCGGATCAGGGCCAACTAAACTATTAAAAGCACTGTTTAAAGTCACACACGCATCCAGTGCAGGGTAAACACCATACACATCAAATTTGTCTACATTTGGAATAATCGGTTCGAAACGATCAAGTTGAATAGTAAAATTGATTTTGCTATTTTTAACCGTTAAAGACTCCCAAAACAGATCTAATGATGAACGGAACTGCTTCGCATCTCCGGTTTCACAAGCTTCAGAAAATAATTTGTAATTAGGAAAGCTGCGTTCAGCAAGTGACGCAATAAAACTCACTTTCTGCCAAGGTAATAATTTCGTTAATTGCTGTTCATAGTTTGCTTCAAGCACAAAAATAGCCTCTTATTTATTGTTTTTATTCTTTCTATAATAGTTAAATATAACTAAATCTGATGGTGATATTTAACCAAAGACCTACATCTTTCTACCGTTTCCAGTCATGAAAACAATGATGCAATCAATTAGCTAAGCAAAAGCATGAGAAGACAACCTCATACCTTGCTACTTCACTTACCGCTTTAGCAAACCGCGCGATAAGGTTTTTATATTGCTTTACTGATTATCTCAGTATGAGTGCAGCTATTTATACGCGCTATATTAGCGAGATACAAGGCTGAGAAAACCAATCTAACTAAATCGTCGTTAATTACACTAAAAAGATCATGATCACAAATTCATTCTTGTAATCTAGTACCTAACATCAAACTTAAGTTCATCTCAACCAGTGCTAATATTGATCCAGCAAATAACCAACATCATTAACGATACATCAAGCGATATTACTCGTTGATTAAAGGATTAATCAACACATTTTCGCATTAATTATTTATCTAATAAACGCTTGTATAACAAACATAGCACCGTATAAAAATCAGGGATTGATATGAAACGTATATTTATTATTTCAGCACTAACGTGCGCTATCGCACCAACCACTTTTGCTTCTCAGCTGTATTTTGATGCCCGTAATGATGCTATGGGGGGAGCTGGTGTCGCATCTTCGGACTTTGTTACTGCAGCTTTTGTAAACCCTGCATTATTAGGTCAAGGCAAAGATAATTATATTGGTCTCATTCTGCCAGCAATCCCATACAGTGATAATGGTAATACCCGCTATGCCCCCACCTCTTTTGGTGCTCAAACCGAAACATCGGATGCGTTTTTAGGTGCCTTAGACAATGTTAAAACTGCGCAAAACGCTTATGACAATAACAAAAATCCAATAACGGCTGCAGCTTATGCCAATGCGCTTGGCAATTTTGATGGTCAACGCATGGGCGCTAATGTCGGCACCAGTTTCGCGATTGTATTACCCAGCAGTGCATTATCAGTGGCCTTTTTTGGCAACGCTTACATGACCAGTGTCGCGACAGCAAAAGTGAGTCAAAATGATATTGATTCAGCAAATAACCAAACTTTAGATGACCTTGATAGCAAAGTTAATCTGGCAGGAGTATCGGTTTCTGATCTTGGTTTGGCACTATCAATGAACTGGGATGCCAGAATCGCCAAAGTATCGATTGGTATATCACCAAAATATCAACGTATCGACACGTATAGTTATGATATTTCAATTAATGACGACGGCCTACGTGAGTTTGAAGATGGCTTTCTTGACGGGTTAGATAAACAAAGCCATTTTAATCTCGATGCCGGTATTGCCTTTGATTTTTATGATACCTTCCGCGTTGCAGTCAGTGGCCGTAACATACTTAAAAAAAATCTTAAAGTAGAAACAACGGCATACAAAGGTATCAACCAAACAGATGAGAAAATGGTTTTCACGTTAGCACCACTAGTGACGGCAGGTTTTGCATTACACCATGATTACGCAACACTGACAGCAGAAATGGATTTAAATGATGCGATAGGGTTTGAAAGCAACAGAGAATCACGTTATGCCCGCGCAGGTATTGAAGCTAATCTATTTGATTTCTTACAATTACGCGCAGGTATTCGCCATGATCTAAATGATGTCCGTGAAGACCTATTTACCTTAGGTTTTGGTATATCACCGATGGATCTAGTACATATTGACCTAGCCGCTACCGTGAGCAAAAACGGTGCTTATGGTATCTATCAAGACGGTAAATTTAACGATAGCGGACTTAATTCAGCCCGTTCGACAGGTGATGATGCCGTCTATGGTATCGACGGTTTTGTCTTGCAAGTATCGGCTAAATTCTAAGTTTTTATATTTATCATATAAATAGTAATGTCATATTAAGCGCCAATATTTAGACTCGTTACATTAATGTATGTTAAAAGCACCTTCCATAAGGTGCTTTTGTTATTATTAAACCGTAAAATAGCATATTCACTTTCTTAGATAGACAACAATGAATACTTATCAGCTACATCGCTACCTTGGCTATTTATTAATTCTGCCGGTAACACTATGGGCCTTCACTGGTGCGTTTTTTTTAATTAAGCCTGGTTATAAAGATGCCTACGAACAATTGCAAATAACTCGCTATCCGTTGTCCTCTATTTTACAACTTTCTCCTGAACCAGAGTGGCAAGCAGTAGCAATAAACCAAACAATCTTAGGTCGTCATTACCGTGTTCAAATAGAGAATAAATGGCAGCATATTAATCCACTCAATAACCAAGTGCTGTCAGAACCAAATGCAAAAAATATAATAAGTTTATTACAAGATGCTGTGAAACATAATCCACAACGCTATGGTTTGGTTTTGAACTACAAAGATGGTATCGCTGTTACGGATACCGACGTAAAACTGATGTTTGATTGGTCTCGCTTAAACTTACACCAACAAGGTGCGGACAGTCGTATTTTTAACACTATGTATGATATTCATTACCTACGCTGGACAGGCAACAAAACGTTTGATCAGTGGTTTGGGTATATCGGCTTAGGATTATTGGTATTGATGGCGCTAACTGGTATTGTCATGATCAAGAAATCATCGATAACTATAAAATAATAAAGGCAGGTATGTTAGCCATACCTGCCTTTATTTCTATTAATATCTGTTCAATTAACGCGAATCAATAAATACTAAAATCAAAGATTACACGTTAATTAATATCAGAATTAAAATTCGTTTTCAGCTTCAGGAGCCTTAACTTCAACTTCAGCTTCATCTTTATTACCAAGTAGATTAGCACGGATCATACCGTCAATTTCAGCTGCAATCTTTGGGTTGTCAATAAGGAATTGTGTTGATTTAGCTTTACCTTGACCAATCTTATCACCCTTGTATGAATACCAAGCGCCTGCTTTTTCGATTAGCTTTTCTTTAACACCTAGATCAATTAACTCACCATTACGGTTAAAGCCTTTACCGTATAATATTTGGAATTCAGCTTGTCTAAATGGTGCTGCAATTTTATTCTTCACAACTTTAACACGTGTTTCATTACCCGTGATCTCGTCGCCATCTTTTACTGAACCAATACGACGGATATCTAAACGTACTGACGCGTAGAATTTAAGTGCATTACCGCCTGTAGTCGTTTCAGGTGAACCAAACATAACACCAATCTTCATACGAATTTGGTTAATGAAGATACACATGGTGTTAGTCGTTTTTAAATTACCCGTTAATTTACGCATCGCTTGCGATAACATACGTGCCTGCAGACCCATGTGGCTATCGCCCATATCGCCTTCAATTTCAGCTTTCGGAGTTAGTGCTGCTACAGAATCGACTACGATAATATCAACAGCGCCAGAACGTGCGAGCATGTCACATATTTCTAATGCTTGCTCACCAGTATCTGGTTGAGAGACTAATAGTTCATTAATATCAACGCCAAGTTTACCTGCATAAATAGGGTCAAGTGCATGCTCTGCATCAATAAAGGCACAGATTTTACCTTCTCGTTGTGCTGACGCGATAACTTCTAGCGTTAACGTCGTTTTACCACTTGATTCAGGACCGTAAATTTCTACGATACGCCCCATCGGTAAACCACCAGCTCCCAACGCAATATCAAGAGAAAGTGAACCTGTAGAAACAGTTTCTACGTCCATGGTACGGTTATCACCTAGCTTCATGATAGAACCTTTACCAAATTGTTTTTCAATTTGTCCAAGTGCTGCAGCTAAGGCTTTTTCTTTATTCGCGTCCATTTTATTCCCCTGAGGCATAATCGAGTATTTAATTTATAGGCATAAGTATACTGTTCGTTCATACAGTATCAAGTAATAAACGAATATTTTTTTTAATTATTATTAGTGGCTCATACTTACGTACAAAAAATACAGTCGCCACCGTGCTTTAGCATTGTTATTATAGCTGCAACTATTATTTTTAAACCGAGCCGCTATGCAACCTAACTTTCTTGCACCTCAAGACTTAACCAATCACACCCCTATGATGCAGCAATTCTTTAAGTTAAAAGCTGAGCAACCAGAGATCTTACTCTTTTATCGCATGGGCGATTTTTATGAGTTATTTTATGATGATGCCAAAAAAGCGTCGCAATTATTAGGTATATCTCTGACCAAGCGTGGTAAGTCAAATGGTAATCCTATCCCAATGGCTGGTATCCCTTACCATTCATTGGAAGGTTATTTAGCAAAGCTAGTACGTAGTGGTGAATCGGTAGCGATCTGTGAACAAATTGGTGATCCTGCGACATCCAAAGGCCCTGTTGAACGTAAAGTGGTTCGTATTGTGACACCAGGCACTGTCAGTGACGAAGCCTTACTCACCGAGAAAAATGACAATTTATTAGCAGCATTATTCCATGATGGCATTACTTTTGGTTATGCGACGTTAGATATGGGCAGCGGCCGTTTCCTGATCAATCAATTTACGTCAGAAGAAACACTACTGGCAGAACTGCAACGTACCGACCCTGCAGAGCTGTTGTATTGCGAATCATTTGAATCAATGCAACACATCAACCAACTTAAAGGCTTACGTCGCCGCCCTGAATGGGAGTTTGATTTACAAACTGGTCGCAACGTCTTATGCCAACAGTTTGGCACTAAAGATCTGATTGGTTTTGGGGTTGAAAACTCACCAGTAGCGTTATGTGCTGCAGGGTGTTTGATGCAGTATGTGAAAGAAACCCAACGTACCGCACTTCCACATATTCGAGCGATCAAACTTGAACAAACCGAACAAATGGTCGTCATGGATGCAGCAACTCGCCGTAACCTAGAACTGACCCAAAACCTATCTGGTGGTTTTGATAATACCCTTGCAGAAGTACTTGATCATACTTCAACACCAATGGGCAGCCGACTATTAAAACGTTGGTTACACCAGCCAATTCGTGACAGCTTGGTATTGCAACAACGCCAATCAAGTATTCAATCCTTACTTGATGTGGGTGCATTAAACGATATCCAGCCAGTTCTACGTACTATTGGTGATATTGAACGTATCATTGCACGCTTGTCATTACGCTCTGCACGTCCTCGTGATCTTGTGCGTTTACGTAATGCTTTCCAGCAGTTACCCGAATTACAAACACTGTTAGCAGAACACGATACCGAACACTTAAACTCATTGCAGCAATTAGCTGGTGAGTTCACTGAGCTAGAACAGCTACTGACGTTCGCCGTTATCGACAACCCGCCAGTATTAATCCGAGACGGTGGCGTGATAGCCCCCGGTTATAACCAAGAGTTAGATGAATGGCGTACCCTAAGTAAAGGTGCTACCGATTATCTACAAGCATTGGAAGATCGCGAAAAACAGCAAACCGGTATCCCAACCTTAAAAGTCGGTTATAACCGGGTACACGGCTACTTCATCGAAGTCAGTCGTCTTCAATCAGATCAAGTACCAGCAACGTATATCAGACGTCAAACGCTGAAGAATACCGAACGTTACATCATACCTGAACTGAAAGAACACGAAGATAAAGTTCTCAGTAGCCAAGGTAAGTCACTGGCGCTAGAGAAACAACTTTATGAGCAACTATTAGATAAGTTGTTACCGTATATTCCCGCACTGCAAGACAGCGCTGCGGCATTATCTGAACTTGATGTATTGTGTAACTTTGCTGAACGCGCAGAAACCTTGCATTATTGCCGACCAACAATTAGTGTCCAACCGGGTATCGACATTACTAATGGGCGTCACCCTGTAGTAGAGCAAGTGATGACGGACCCCTTCATTGCCAATCCTGTTCAGCTTAATCCTGAACGTCGTATGTTGATCATTACCGGTCCTAATATGGGTGGTAAATCAACCTACATGCGTCAAACGGCCTTGATCACTCTAATGGCACACATTGGTAGTTTCGTGCCAGCCGAGCAAGTAACAACGTCATTAATCGACCGTATTTTTACACGCATTGGGGCATCAGATGATCTCGCGTCAGGTCGCTCGACCTTCATGGTAGAAATGACCGAGACAGCGAATATTTTGCACAATGCTACTGCAAATAGTTTGGTATTGATGGACGAGATTGGTCGCGGCACCAGCACTTACGATGGTTTATCATTAGCATGGGCATGTGCAGAATACCTAACGAATAAGATCCAGGCTTATACTCTCTTTGCAACGCATTACTTTGAGCTAACCACGTTAGCAGAACAGCACCCAAGTTTAGTCAATGTGCACCTCGATGCGGTTGAGCACGGTGACTCGATCGTATTTATGCACGCAGTGCAAGACGGCGCGGCAGATCGCAGTTATGGCTTGCAAGTTGCGGCATTAGCAGGCGTACCAAAAACGGTAATTCATGCAGCTAAAGTCAAGTTACATGAGTTAGAGGTAAATTCACACCAACCCGTTGTAGCAGGTGAACGCCCACAAGTTGAAGTGACGCCCGTTTCTCACCCCGTGATCGATGACCTCAGTGCGTTAAATATCGATAATATGACACCACGGGAAGCTCTGGATGTTTTATACCGTTTAAAAGAACAACTTTAATTTCTATACTCCAATATTAAATAGTTCACGATAAATCAAAAAGCCCAAATTATCTAAATCATGCAAAATAGCGATATGATTATTTGGGCTTTCTGTTACATAAGTAACCACCCGCTCTAACGCCTGTCGTTGGGTAGAATAGACCCCAGCAATCACCCGATATTTAATCGAATTCTTCGCTTGTGACACCCCCATACTATCAATATGCGCAACAGCAATATATTCCGGCACAGCGGATAGTTGATAGGCTTGCTTTAACCATTGACTCAAATAATATAACTCATTATCAAGTGTTCTGAATTTACTTCTCGTTTCACCATTATTAAACGCTGAGTAATACGCATCCGTATAACTAAAACCGTCACTCTTGGTAACAAGGCGGTGCATAGCATGACTCATTTTCCAGGATATATCTGCATAGCCCTTCGCTTTTAAGCGTGCTGTAAGCTGTGGAGTCTCAATTGCTTGTTGACCAAATGCCGTTTTAAACGACTCATAAAAAATCGTTTCTTTATCTGACCTTGAGCCCGATAATCCGTGTATGTCTGTTGGCAATACAATCAATTTAGCATCATTCTCAATGGCTGGAAGATCACTATTAATAAATAATCGCTGTGTTGAACAAGACGTGACAAATAAAACAAAACTAACTGTCAAAAATAACTTAATGAAATAATGAGTAGATAGCATAACCGTCCTTAAACAATCCTTGTTTACAGAGGGTTATCAAGATACTAGAAAAAAATGAAGAGAATGACTGATTTTAATAAAATAAGGCTAAAGGTTGATTAAAGTGTTAATAACTAAGACTAGGGAATAGCTTAATTATTAACAACTCAATAAGGTCGTTTAGCAGTACTTTATAACCTGAACAATGCTTCAACAGAGAGTCCTTGCTGTGCTAATAACTCCCGTAAACGTCGTAATGCTTCCACTTGAATTTGACGAACGCGTTCACGGGTTAAGCCAATTTCACGACCAACATCCTCGAGTGTCGAGGCATCATAGCCGAGTAAGCCAAAACGCCTAGCCAATACTTCGCGTTGTTTCGGGTTCAGCTCTTCAAGCCAACGCACAATGCTAAACTTAATATCATCGTTCTGCGTGCAGCGCTCAGGACCATCGCCTTTATCATCCGAAATAATATCCAATAGCGCTTTCTCTGAATCGCCCCCTATAGGCGTATCTACAGAACTAATACGCTCATTTAAACGCAGCATTTTACTGACATCGGCAACTGGCTTATCTAACTTTTCCGCAATGTCCTCGGCTGTCGGTTCATGATCTAACTCATGAGCAAGTTCACGTGCTGCACGAAGATAAACATTAAGTTCTTTAACGACATGGATAGGTAAACGTATAGTGCGGGTTTGGTTCATAATGGCCCGTTCAATCGTTTGCCGGATCCACCATGTTGCATAAGTAGAGAAACGAAAGCCCCGTTCGGGATCGAATTTTTCGACCGCGCGGATCAATCCAAGATTACCCTCCTCAATTAAATCAAGTAAAGCTAAACCACGGTTATTATAACGCCTGGCAATCTTAACAACTAAACGCAGATTACTCTCAATCATACGTTTTCGTGAACTAGCATCACCGCGTAGCGCTCGGCGGGCATAAAAAACTTCTTCTTCTGCGGTCAATAACGGTGAAAAACCAATTTCCCCAAGATAAAGCTGTGTTGCATCTAAGCTTTTCGCATCGTTAGGGATAAGGTGCTCATCGTTAAATATATCCATCCCTGGCTTTGCTTTTTTATCGTTTTCAGATACATCATGATCTTTAACGTTTAACTTATCTGCATCAGTTATCTTGCTCATTAGGTATAGGCTCCTGACTGAAGTAAATAGCCTATTAAGATTAGCCTAATAAACAACTTTCGGTCGGGCTTAACGTTTGGGCAAGTAACGTATCGGATTAACGGGTTTACCACGATAACGAATTTCGAAATACAGTTCAGCGCCCGAATTAGGTCCAGTGTTCCCCATACTCGCAATCTTCTGTCCAGCTTTAACCCATTGCTGCTCTTTAACTAATAACGCTTTATTATAGGCATAAGCACTTAGATAATCATCGTTGTGTTTAATGATAATAAGGTTGCCATAACCACGCAGACCATTACCAGAATAAACTACTCGACCGGATTCAGAAGCCAGTACGTTACGCCCTAATGAACCGCCGATGTTAATCCCTTGCTGTCCCGACTTGCTGCTGGAATAAGTGCTAATTAATTTACCCGATGCAGGCCATGCCCATGACAATTTATTATTACGAACGACCACTTTCGGTTTCGAGACTTTGGCAGCAACCGGTTTTGCTTTCACTGGCGCTTTAACTTTTACCGGAGGAGTTACTTTAGCCGTAACAGTTTTTATCGGCACCGGTTTAACCAATGGCCTAGTGGGCGCTTTAACACTGGTTTTAGTCGAGCCTGATTTCGTTGTTTTAGTTTTAGCCACAGTCACTGGTTTTGGCTTTCTATAAGATTGAGCCGGGATCTTGCCTTTCAGCTTAAGTAGCTGCCCAGGATAAATTTGAAACGATTTAGGGATCTTATTTAATGCCGCGAGATGCTTGAAATCTTGATTACTACGCCATGCAATTGCATATAAGGTATCCCCTTTTTTAACGCGATACGTGGACGTACTAATACTTGATTTCAACTCTGTTTTATAACCCTGAACACTCGTGACGGGTGCAGGGCTATGATTAGCAGTAGAACAACCAGCTAACTGAACTAAAAAAAAGACAACAGCGATACGAAGCCATAAATGGTATCGGCGTATATTGCATAAATACCTGCTGCTGATGGTCACCGCTTAACTCTCCCTAATCCCATGATTTAAATACCATAACCCTCAAGTCTAGCAAAAACACCGTCACGCTAAATCGCCGATAATTAATGGCACAAATCTGACATGTTCAATGTTTTGACTGGTATAAGTATCACCATTACGAGTGATCACTTGCAACACCTGAGATTCGACACCTAATGGCAAAATTAGTTGCCCGCCATCAACCAGTTGCGTCAGTAATGCTTGTGGTACAGAAGCGGGGGCAGCAGTCACGATAATAGCATCGAAAGGGCCTTTGCTCTGCCAACCTTGCCAACCATCGCCGTATTTCATCATCACGTTATGCAGATCGAGATTCTTTAACCGACGCTTCGCTTGCCATTGTAACGCTTGGATCCGTTCCACCGAATAAACCTGTGGAAATACCTGCGCTAAAATAGCCGTTTGATAACCTGAACCCGTGCCGATTTCCAATACTTTTGTTGGCTTAGTTTGCAATAATAGTTCCGTCATTCGTGCAACAATATAAGGCTGAGATATCGTTTGCCCTGCCCCAATGGGTAAAGCCTGATTTCCCCATGCCTGTAACGCTAGCGCTTCTTCAACAAAATAGTTTCGAGGTGTATTTTGCATTGCAGCTAACACGCTCGGTTCTCGAATTCCTTGTTCTTCAAGCAGCGCTTTTATACGCTGCCCTGCTACTCCTGTATTACCCAATTCAATCATACGGTTCCTGATGTTGGCGCTTGGTCAAAGTGACGAATAACGACTTTTTCTTCAATCAATTCACGTACAATACTCGTCGCAAAACAACCCGATGGCAGATAGAAACTTACTGTTAGGCTATCTTCAGCTAGCTGGTAGCTAAAGTTTTCAGGACGTAATATTAACGCTTTACGCTCTTGACGTAGGCCCGCAGCACTTAAACCTTCAAGCAATTCTGGATATTGCGTAATGATACTGCTTTCAAATGTTAGCGCTTCGTTCGTCGCGCTGCTGTTACCTTTACCAACGAGTGGCGCCGATAATTGTAGCGCGCCTTGGGCAACACGTTCGATAATGTCGTCAGTTAAGGTTTCTTCCGCAAAGAATGAATTAGAACCCTGTAGAATAAAGCAATCACCTGACATTGCAGTTTGCCATTTATCTTGTTTAATTCGTTCACTGACAACATGATTGAATATCAAACTACGTGCAGCTGAAATATAAAAACTACGCTTATTACGATCTTTTACTTTTTCACCCGCAAACATCGCTTGTGCGCGCACAATGTTATTACCGTTTTGACCAAATCGCTGTTCACCGAAATAGTTCGGCACACCAGTGGTTTTAATTTTTTCTAAACGCTCGGCTAATCCATCCGTACTGCTTAGGTCCGTTAGTTTTAATGTAAATTGATTACCTTTTAATGCACCAGTACGTAACTTTTTATTATGACGAACAATTTTTAATACTTTAATTTGCGCTGTTTCAATCACAGAAAAATCGGGAGTTTCTTTACCCGCCATGTGAATACCAAACCATTGTTCAGTAATAGCATGGCGGTCTTTAAGCCCAGCATAACTCACATCCTTGCCTGAAACACCGGCTGCTTTGGCTAATTCACGGGCAACATATTGGGTATTTTCACCTATTTTACGGATGGAAATAAAGATGTGTTCACCTTCACCCGTTAATTCAAAACCAAGGTCTTCAATAACCACAAAATCGGCAGCTTCCTGCTTAATAAAACCAGTTACGTTAGGTTTGCCATATAAATATTCAAATTCAGGAAGCATTGATGTCTCCGCATTAGGATTAGTTTGCATTAATTTATATTCACTTATTATGTATTTTTCATTAACAGCACGACAGCTTCGCATGCCACGCCTTCTTTACGACCAGTGAATCCGAGTTTTTCAGTGGTGGTTGCTTTCACATTCACCGCTGACAATTCGGTTTCAAGATCCGTGCTTAATACTGCACGCATTGCTTGAATATGTGGGGCAATTTTAGGTGCTTGAGCAATAATAGTGACATCTAAATTACCAATGCGATAACCCAGTTCTTTGACTTTACTAAACACATCGCGTAATAGAATACGGCTATCAATATTTTCGAATTCAGCCGACGTATCAGGAAAATGATGGCCAATATCACCAAGCGCTAAAGCACCAAGTAGCGCATCGCAAATCGCATGTAACGCCACATCACCATCTGAGTGAGCCAGAAAACCTTGTTCATAAGGGATCGCGACACCGTTAATCATAACAGGACCAGCATTACCAAATTTATGAACATCAAAACCATGACCAATTCTAAACATTAAATATTTTCCCTATTTATTATTCACTGACTGTTGTAGATACAGTGTTGCTAACGGCATGTCTTCTGGACGTGTAATTTTAATATTATCCGCGCGACCAACGACCATTTTGGGCATTAAACCTAATCGTTCAATGGCTGAAGCCTCATCGGTAATATTCGCATTACTCGCTAATCCCGCAGTTAACGCATCGGTTAACAATTTAACGGGAAACATTTGTGGTGTTAACGCATGCCATAATAAATCACGCTCGACCGTCGTAATAATATTGCCATTAGCATCAGTACGTTTCATTGTATCGCGAACCTGGCACCCTAGAATAGCACCATGTTCAGATGCCAGTGCGCCAGCAATCAAACTGTCCACATCGGCATGAGTAAGACAAGGCCGTGCGGCATCATGTACCAGAACCCAATTATACGACTGACAAGCCTGCAATCCCGCGAGTACCGAATCTGCACGCTCTTTACCGCCATTCACACGGATAATTGCCGGATCTTTCGCGATAGCAATATCAGTAAACCAGCCATCTTCCGGGCCGAGGGCCACAACGACTTGCGCAATATTAGGGTGACTTAACAACGCCGTTAACGTGTGTTCAATCACTGTTTTATCTTGCAACATCAAATATTGCTTGGGTATACTCGCGCCCATTCTGGCGCCGACGCCAGCGGCTGGGACAACCGCAATAAATTGTTCTGTCATCTCGCTAACCTAGTTATCATCACTAATAATACGGTAGAAGGTCTCACCTTCTTTAATCATGCCAAGTTCATTACGGGTACGCTCTTCTATCGCGTCATACCCATTGCGTAAATCTAATATTTCATTTTTTAACGCGGTATTACGATCGATTAAAACTTGATTATTCATTTGCTGAACGATGACTTCACGTTCGATACGACTGTAATCCATCACCCCGTTATTACCGGCAATAAAATGATAGATTAGCAAGCTGAGTATGGAGATTAATACAAAATAAAGAAGGCGCATGACAATCATCCTGTAAATTAATCAGTTATTGTCACATATAATGCAGAGTTTGGTTAGCGTATACATAAAAAAAACCCGCTAAAAAGCGGGTTTTTTAATCTATTCAGAATTAACAGTTAAGCAAATTAAGCTTGACCCTTAACCTCTTTAAGACCGTGGAAAGGAGCAGCATCACCTAGCGCTTCTTCGATACGGATTAATTGGTTGTACTTAGCAACACGATCTGAACGGCTCATAGAACCCGTTTTGATTTGGCCAGCACATGTACCAACAGCAAGGTCAGCAATTGTTGCATCTTCAGTTTCACCAGAACGGTGAGAGATTACAGCTGTAAAGCCTGCGTCTTTCGCCATTTTGATTGCTGCTAACGTTTCAGTTAGTGAACCAATTTGGTTGAATTTGATTAGGATTGAGTTAGTGATACCTTCTTCAATACCACGTGTCAAAATCTTAGTGTTAGTCACAAATAAATCATCACCAACTAATTGGATCTTGTCACCTAGTAGTTCAGTCTGGTGTTTGAAACCAGCCCAATCAGATTCATCTAGACCATCTTCAATCGATACGATTGGGTATTGGTCAACAAGACCAGCAAGATAGTGGTTGAACTCTTCAGCAGTAAATTTCTTACCTTCGCCTTTAAGATCGTAGATACCTTCTTCTTTGTTATAGAACTCAGAAGCAGCACAATCCATAGCAAGTGTAACGTCTTTACCCATTTCATAACCAGCAGCTTTAACAGCTTCTTCAATTGCAGCTAGTGCAGCAGCATTTGATTCTAAGTCAGGAGCAAAACCACCTTCATCACCAACGGCAGTGCTTAGGCCTTTAGACTTAAGAACTTTAGCTAGGTTGTGGAATACTTCAGCACCGATACGTAGTGCTTCTTTAAGAGTTTTAGCGCCAACAGGTTGGATCATGAACTCTTGAATGTCTACGTTGTTATCAGCGTGCTCGCCACCGTTGATGATGTTCATCATTGGTAGAGGCATAGAGTATTGACCAGGAGTACCATTTAACTCAGCAATGTGAGCGTAAAGTGGTAAACCTTTTGCAGATGCAGCCGCTTTAGCGTTAGCTAGAGAAACAGCAAGGATAGCATTAGCACCGAAGTTAGCTTTGTTTTCAGTACCGTCTAGATCGATCATCACTTGGTCGATTGCAGCTTGATCAGTTGCATCTTTACCAATTAGTGCTTCAGCAATTGGACCATTGATTGCTGCAACAGCTTTAAGAACACCTTTACCTAAAAAGCGAGTTTTGTCGCCGTCACGTAATTCAAGTGCTTCACGAGAACCTGTTGATGCACCAGATGGAGCAGGTGCCATACCGATGAAACCACCTTCTAGGTGAACTTCAGCTTCAACAGTAGGGTTACCACGTGAATCAATGATTTCGCGACCAATAATTTTAACGATCTTAGACATTTTTACTTCCTTAACTATTAAAAATTTAAGTATGCCGCGTTACCGCGGCACTAATATTAAAATCTCTGATTAGCTAGTTGATGATTTTTTATTTTCACCAGCAGCATTAATGAATCCTTCAAATAATGCGTGACCATCTCGTGGTGTTGACGTGAATTCCGGGTGGAATTGCGCAGCAACAAACCAAGGATGATTCGGATTCTCAACAATCTCTACTAATTTCTTATCCGCAGATAAACCTGTTACTTTAAGGCCTGCTTTCTCGATTTTAGGAAGAAGGTTGTTGTTAACTTCATAACGGTGACGATGACGTTCTTTAATCGTCGCACTACCGTACATTTCTCTTACTTTACTACCCGCTTTCAGGTGGCAAAGTTGTGCACCTAAACGCATAGTACCACCCAGATCTGATGCGCCAGTACGTTCTTCAACGTTACCTGATTCATCAATCCATTCTGTAATTAAACCAACTACAGGGAACTTAGTTTCTGGATTAAATTCTGTTGAATGTGCGCCTTCTAGACCTGCAACATTACGTGCGAATTCGATTAGCGCTACTTGCATACCTAAACAGATACCGAAGTAAGGAACCTTGTTCTCACGCGCAAATTGAGCTGCAAGAATTTTACCTTCAACACCACGTTCACCGAAACCACCTGGTACCAAGATACCGTCAACAGTTTTTAGAATATCAGTGCCTTTCGCTTCAAGATCTTGTGAATCAATATATTTAATTTTCACGCTTAGACGATTTTTCAAACCACCGTGCTTAAGTGCTTCATTTACTGATTTGTATGCGTCTGGTAGTTCGATGTATTTACCAACCATACCGATAATAATTTCTTCAGTTGGGTTAGCTTCTTCGAAAATTACCTGTTCCCACTCAGCTAGATCGGCTTCTGGTGCTGTTAAACCGAAACGGTTAACAATTAGCTCGTCTAGACCTTGTGATTTTAATAGCGCAGGAATTTTGTAAATACTGTCTACATCTTTCAGTGAAATAACGGCTTTTTCTTCTACGTTACAGAATAACGAGATTTTAGCGCGTTCGTTCGCTGGTACATTACGATCAGAACGACAAATTAGGATGTCAGGCTGAATACCAATTGAACGTAGCTCTTTCACTGAGTGTTGTGTTGGTTTTGTTTTAACTTCACCAGCAGCACCTAAATAAGGAACTAATGTTAAATGCATAAACATTGTGTGGTCACGACCTAGTTGCACGCCCATTTGGCGTAATGCTTCTAGGAAAGGTTGAGATTCGATATCACCTACCGTACCACCCACTTCTACTACTGCAACATCAAAGCCTTCACTGCCCGCGATTACGCGTTCTTTGATCTCATTCGTAATGTGTGGGATAACCTGAATCGTTGCACCTAAGTAATCACCACGGCGCTCTTTAGCAAGCACTGATGAATACACTTTACCTGTTGTAAAGTTATTACGTTTAGTCATGTGAGTACGAATAAAGCGCTCATAGTGACCTAAATCTAGATCAGTCTCAGCACCATCGTCCGTTACGAATACTTCACCATGTTGAATCGGGCTCATTGTGCCCGGATCAATGTTAATGTAAGGGTCTAGTTTCATCATTGTGACTTTTAAGCCACGCGCTTCTAAAATAGCTGCTAATGATGCTGCCGCAATACCTTTACCTAATGAGGATACTACCCCACCAGTAACAAAAACGTACTTAGTTGTCATACATAACCTGAAGTTGTTAGGGATTAAATGTGTATTATTGAATATATACCAGAAGGGACGACATTATAAACAAATCCCCCTCATCCCACAATGTTGACAAGTATAGCATTACCGTTTTTTGATAACTGTGCGGTAGATCATGTGTTGTAATTTTATTTCACTTTCAACCAAAGCGACTCCATTTCACCTATAGAACAATCACTTAGTGACTTACCGTTCTGTAATGCAAGTACTTCAACCTGCCTAAATCTTTTTTCAAACTTTTCATTTGCCTTGCGAAGTGCTTGCTCTGGGTCGTGTTTTAGATGGCGTGTTACATTCACAACAGAGAACAATAGATCCCCTAACTCCTCTTCAAGTTTAGCCTGATCAACCACCCTAGCATCCGCCTCCTCAACAACCTCACCAACTTCCTCGTAAACCTTTGATAATGCTTGCTTATAGTGTTCAAAATCAAATTTAACATCAGCGGCACGCTGTTGTATTTTAGTCGCTCTAACCAGTGCTGGAAATGCATTAGGAATGTTGTCTAATGCACTGTGTTGATCCGATTCTTCATGATTTTCAACACGCTCTTTCGACTTTTGTTTTTGCCATGCAGCAATAACTTCAGATTCATGTTGTAGTTTTATTTCACCAAAAACATGTGGGTGACGTTGAGTTAATTTCTCTGCAAGCTGTTGAATAACGCTATCAAAGCTGAATAACGCCTGTTCATGCCCTAATTGGGTATAGTAGAGTACGTGGTAAAGCAAATCACCAACTTCACCCTCGAGACCTTTTACATCATTATTTTCAATAGCATCAACCACTTCATAGGCTTCTTCTAACGTAAATTTAGCTATCGACGCAAAGTCTTGCTGCAGGTTCCAAGGACAGCCTGTATCTGGATTACGTAACTGTTCAACCATATGCTGTAAATCATTGATCGTGTACTTTTCTTTCAAGATAAATCCTATTAATTTAATTTTTCTGCGAAATCTCGAGATCTTGACTCATTACGTTAAATAGAACCATAAACTGAGATTAAATGATTTGTTAGTGAGTATATAATGATATTCATTACGTTTGGAGAGGCATGACAAATGAACGAGGAAGGGTTTAAAAGTACTGTGGATCATCTCATGATTATCCACAGTACATTATGATAGCCATTAAGCAGTCAATTTTTTACTTAAATCAACCTCACCTAACTGTTCTGGTTGCAGATATTTACTTAAATCAATCTCATCAATTTGTTCAGACTTCAAATATTTTTGCGCATATTTAATATGCGTACCACTTTGTAAAAATAATCTAAACAACTCAATATCTAAATGCTGATCCAAGGCCATCTTATACATGATATCAACTGCAACACTGACTGGTTTAGCTTTCTTATAAGGACGGTCAGACGCTGTCAGGGCTTCAAAGATATCAGCGATCACTAAGATACGTTCTGGAATAGAAAGATCATCAGCAGTCAGTTTACGCGGATAACCCGTGCCTTTTAATGTTTCATGGTGGGTTGAAGCATAACGCGGGACACGACTTAGTTCAGGCGGAAAGGGGAGGTTGTCTAACATCTTAATCGTACTGATCATATGTTCGTTGATCTTATACCTGTCTTCCGCAGTTAACGTGCCGCGACTAATCGTTAAATTATAGACTTCACCTAAGTTATACTGATGCTCTGGAACATCCATTTTAATACCAAATTTAGGGTCAAATTCTACTTTACGATCTCGCTCAACAATATGTTCAGCTTTATCTGAAAGCAATTTTTCAATAACGGGGAAATGGGGGTTTAACGCTTCTTTTTTCACCAATTCTTCAACCGAAGAGAGCCCTAAAGTATCATCAAAATGGCGTAGCCATGTCTGTTCAGATAGAGCCTTCACACGGGCAACTTTATCATCACTCATAAACTCACCGCCAACATTAGATGCCGCAATAAACGCAAAATCATCAATCAGTTTTTTATGCTTTTCTTTAAGCGCTGCATCAATCGAACTCTTATGCTCTGGTAATGCTATTTTTTGTTTGAGCGCGGTAATTTCAGCATCACGCCACAGCACTTCAAACCGCGTTCTAACTTCATGAATACGGTTGTAATTTGCCTCTAATTTAGTGCCCTTATCGACAATATATTCAGGTGTAGTGATCTTGCCACAATCATGCAGCCAAGCCGCAATTCTAAATTCACGTTTCTCATCCGCGTTGGCAAATTTAAAATCTTTAAATAACGCAGAATCACATTGCTCAGTAACCTCTGCTAACATTATGCCAAGCTCTGGTACACGGTTACAATGACCAGCCGTGTATTTCGATTTATCATCAATGGCTTGTGCAATAAGCTTAATAAACGCTTCTAAGAATTCTTTTTGTGCCGCTTCATATTGCTGTAAGTCTTTTGACATATCCATCATTGCTTCAGATAATTCCCAGACTTCTTTTATCGCCGTATCCACTAATTGCACTTCATCATAGCGCCGCTCTTGTACTTTTCTCGTTTCAATTCGTAATTGTCGAATTGGTCTGACAATCGGAGCACCAA
>Ga0209291_1001075_pt1 | contig 25118 bp, 21 predicted proteins | sample GOMGulsemesocosm_FD_184633 | JGI IMG/M metagenome (GOLD analysis project Ga0209291, IMG submission 184633) | Methane-oxidizing microbial communities from mesocosms in the Gulf of Mexico - GOM9B Gulf of Mexico (SPAdes) (version 2) | ecosystem: Environmental > Aquatic > Marine > Cold seeps...
ATCGTACGTAACCGTATTCTTGATGGCGAACCTCGTATTGATGGTCGTGATCCAGAAATGATCCGTGCACTAAGCGTAATGACTGGCGTTCTACCTCGTACACACGGTAGCTCACTATTCACACGTGGTGAAACGCAAGCGTTAGTAACTGCAACACTAGGTACTGAACGTGATGCACAACGTATCGACAGTCTAACTGGCGAAACGATTGATCGTTTCCTAATGCACTACAACTTCCCTCCTTACTGTGTTGGTGAAACTGGTATGGTTGGTTCGCCTAAACGTCGTGAGATTGGTCACGGTCGTCTAGCGAAACGTGGTGTTTTAGCTGTTATGCCAAATGCAGATGAATTCCCGTACACAGTACGTGTTGTATCTGAAATTACTGAATCTAACGGTTCAAGCTCAATGGCTTCTGTATGTGGTACTTCGTTAGCACTTATGGATGCTGGTGTGCCAATCAAGGCTTCTGTTGCGGGTATCGCAATGGGTCTAGTACTTGACGGTGACCGTAGCGTAGTTCTTTCTGACATTCTTGGTGATGAAGATCACTTAGGTGACATGGACTTTAAAGTTGCAGGTTCAAGCGCTGGTATCACAGCACTACAGATGGATATCAAAATTGAAGGTATCACTAAAGATATTATGCAGAAAGCGCTTGTACAAGCAAAAGCTGCACGTCTACACATCTTAAGTGTTATGGATCAAGCTATCGCAACTAACCGTGATGACGTATCTGAATTCGCACCGCGTATTCATACAATCAAAATCAGCACGGACAAGATCAAAGATATCATCGGTAAAGGTGGCGCAACAATCCGTGCTCTTACTGAAGAAACTGGTACTACGATCGAAATCGAAGATGATGGTACAGTGAAAATTGCAGCGACAAGTGGCGAACAAGCACAAGCAGCAATCGAACGTATTCACCAACTAACAGCTGAAGTTGAAGTTGGTCAAATCTACGAAGGTAAAGTTGTACGTCTAGCTGACTTCGGCGCATTTGTTAACATCTTACCTGGTAAAGATGGCTTAGTTCATATCTCGCAAATTACGCAAGAACGTGTGAACAAAGTTGCAGATCACCTGTCTGTAGAACAAGTAGTTAAAGTTAAAGTTCTAGAAGTAGACCGTCAAGGTCGTATCCGTTTAAGTATTAAAGAAGCAATGGACGCTCCTGCAGCGCCTGCTGAGCAACCAGTTAGCGAATAACTTGTTGTTATATTTAGATTGATTATTTTAAGGAGCGTTGATACGCTCCTTTTTTATATCTGCAAAAATAAGTGGTTTAATTATGAAACGATGTCTTAGTTTATTTATTACTGCAGCCTTACTTTCTGGTTGTAGTTCATTATCGGGGTCTTTTTCGGCTGATGACCGCACGCCTTCTGAATTAATTCTCGCTGAACCACTACAAGTTAATTATCAAACCGAAATTATGTTAATGCGTTATAGTCAACTTATCCTTGACGCGAAAGATGATAGGGTTCGTCAAGCGCGTTATTTTTATGAACGTGGTTTACTTGCTGATAGCATGGGGTTGCGTTCACTGGCTCATGCTGATTTTCAACGTGCATTAACATTACAGCCAGACTTTGTGCCTGCTTATAATTTTATTGGTTTGTATATGACACAGACCGAGCAGTTTGATGAAGCATTTGATGCCTATGATTCAATCGCGCAATTAGACCCTGAAAATAATTACGTATTACTCAATCGTGGCATCGCGTTGTATTATGGCGAACGTTATGCATTAGCTGTTGATGATCTTGTCAGTGCTTATGATGAAGCACCTAACGACCCATTTAGAACGTTGTGGTTGTATTACCCTGAATATCAAATTAATGCAGAACAAGCGTTAAAATCAGTTAAAGAACGTTATGAGCAACACATTGATGATAGTTGGTCATGGAATATCGTCGCGCTCTATACGCAAGCGATAAATGAAACTCAATTGTTGGATAAATTACTCGATGGACTGGATAAGCATGAACGAACTTATAACAAAGTATTGGCGCACCGTTTAACGGAAGCGTACTTTTATCTGGGTAAATATAAGTTGTTAATGAATGACAACAGTGCAGCAGAAAGCTATTTCAAATTGGCATTAAGTAATAATGTGTATGAATTTATCGAGCATGGCTATGCTCGTTTAGAACTGGCAAGATTAGCAAGTAACCGCTAATAAGAGCTAATTCCCTCCCAGCTTACCCCCTTGAAGTAACAAAAGGGGGCTAGGATGGGGTTATGACGTCACTGTCTCTAATCCTGCTATTTGGTGCCAATAACCATTACATTCTCGATCTAGTTGCAAGTCGAATTTAATATTTTGTTCCGCAGCTTGTTTAAACTGAGCGAGTGTTTGGAATGCAGACTCCCCTAACGGACTCACACGCACTACATCCACCAAATCCTGCATACTTGCAACATCATTCAATAGGTTATATTTGTAGCCCGACATAGTTTGAATACCATTGATGGTGAACAACTCTTTATTGTCTTGGCTATATACCGGCTTGCCATTGGCATGATTAATACAGCAAAGCTCACAATCATCTTTTGCTCTGTTTTCTGAACGAGCAGTAAAACAACGGGCAGAATAGGCCAGTGGTAAATGCCCATGGGCAAAGACTTCTATTTCAAATTGGTCACGAATGTTCAGCAGTTTACTGTCCTCTTGTAGTTGCACTAGCCAGTCTCGTGACAACTCAACAGGCATAACCCAACGCTGCATACCTTTATTGACTAATAACTGTAGTACTTGAGCGTTATAGACATTAAGCGCATGACCACAAACAAAGGGGGTTTTGGCTTCGGCTAATAAGTTGATTGCGCCAAAGTCATTGGCTTCAACAATAAAATCACCATTTTCACAGTATTTACGGAGAATATTAACTTCTGATGGTGCTTCTAATAGCGCCATGGTCGAGATCACCACTTGTTTACCTGAATTCGCTATTTCTTTAGCTAGTCCTAACCAGTCTTTGGGTTTCAGCTCGCGGCGCTTACTGCAAACGGTTTCGCCAAGATAAATAATATCAGCCTGTGAATTCATCGCCGCTGTATAAAAATCTTCAACTTGTTGTTTTGGCCAATAATATAAAATTGGTCCTAATGCGTATTTCATATAATTCTCACTAATGCCAATTATTGCCAATCTCTATGATAAGCACCAAGGGTAGTACTCGTGCCTTCAGAGAGTTGATCGAGCTGTTTATTCCAAGCTGCTTCTACCTGATACTTATCTGGATCTTGTTGATAACGATCGATAGCGGCACGCCATACGCGAGTCACTTGTTCTGTATAAGCGGGACTGCGTTGGCGTCCTTCGATTTTCACAGCTGAAATATTTGCTTGTGCAAGTTCTGGTATTAACGCAAGGGTATTTAAGCTAGTTGGCTCTTCCAGTGCATGAAACACTTTGCCGTCGACATTAAAACGGCCCTTACAAAGTGTCGGGTAGCCGGTTTTTTCATCGGGTTGGTAGCGGTCAATAAGTACGCCATTTAAGCGTGACTCTAGGCCTTTTTCGGTTTCTTGCCAGCGTACATATTTTGCTGGCGAACAAGCACCGACTGTATTTGGTGATTCGCCAGTTAAATAAGATGATAGGTAGCAACGACCTTCGGCCATGATGCATAAACTACCAAAGGCAAATACTTCGAGTTCAACATCGGTATTACGGGCCAATTGTTTTACTTGATGAATAGATAATACGCGGGGTAATACTACCCGACTGACATTAAAATTATTGGTATAAAAATTAATGGCTTCCACATTTGTTGCTGATGCTTGCACGGATAGGTGTAACTCTAAATCTGGGTATTTTTTGGTTGCGTAGTCAAGTACAGCTACATCAGAGATAATAGCGGCATCTACCCCCATGTCAGCGCAACGATCAACGGCGCGTTCCCAACGTTCTAATTTTCCTGGGTGAGCAAAGGTATTGATGGCCACGTGTAAATGCCGATCATGACTGCGAATATAATCGACCGCTTTATCTAGTTTTTTATCAGTAAAGTTCAAACCAGCGAAATGACGGGCATTGGTATCGTCTTTAAAGCCGATATAAACAGCATCAGCGCCATTATCAACCGCTGTTTTTAATGCCGGTAAATTACCAGCAGGGCAGAGTAATTCCATTGTTATAGTATCTTGAACGATGAATCTTGAGAAAAATTGTAAGGCATCGATGTTTTATTGGATTTGATTTAGGGCAGGATTATCTGAATTAATCTACTTTAAATTGACTTTGCTTAGGATATGGTCGCTGATGGCACGTTAAAATACTATTTTTATTCAAGGAGCATATTCTGATGCTACATACTCTACATCGTAAATTGGTACATACTGTTCCTGGGTTATTAGCGATACCAGCTAAAATATTACCCTTTTCACTGCAAGAGAAAGTACTCTCACAAGTGCTTAATCGGGTATTTTCTGAAGGGTTAGAGGATGATGAGTTTGAGTTTCTTGAGCAAAAGTGGCTGCAAGTTGAAATCACTGATTTAGGCATTAATTGGTTTATCAGTTGTAAAGATAATAAACTTGTTATTGCGCCAAAAGCAGAATCAGTTGACGTTAGCTTTAAAGGTAATTTGAATGAGTTAGTGTTAATTACCGCACGTAAAGAAGATCCTGACACATTGTTTTTCCAACGCCGTCTAAAAATTGAAGGTGATACTGAACTAGGTCTCGAAGTCAAAAATATGCTTGATAGTTTTGACCTCGATGAATTACCAAAACCAGTAACAACATTGTTGACTTATTTAGCTGATTTTATTCAGCAAGGTTTGGTTGAGCCTGAATTCAGCGGTGCAGTAAAAGCTAATGTGACCACTTGAATCTTGGAGATCCAGCTTACTTATTTTAACCTATAAAGCATCGAGAATACCCATCATATATTTATAAGTATGTAGCAGCGAAGTGGGTATTCGTTTTATATCAGCCATTTATTATATTCGGTGGTCATGCCTTAGTATGGTTATAGTATTGCTTTGAGCTATCACTATAGACCCCGCTCGCACTTCCCCCATATCATCAATAGATTAATGCTAATTCCATATGGATATGGAAGTGATTTAGTAGTGAATATCTTTGATGCAAGGAGCATAAAGTGAGACTAGTTGTTATAAGCGGCAGTACCCGAAACAGGTCGACAACCATTAAGGTTGCACAATCAGTATTGCAATTAGCCGAACAGTCGCAATTATTCAGCAAAGTTAATTTATTGGACTTTGTAAAAGTAACCTTGCCTATTTGGGATAAAGCTATAAAAAATGAAATTTCTGATTGGCAAGAAGAGTGGTTGGCTACAGCGCAATTAATGCGGGCTGCAGACGCAGTCATCATTGTCAGTCCTGAATGGGAAGAAGAAAGCCTAGATAATTTCTATGCTTTTTGTGAATATGATAATTTACCTTTATTACCGGGAACAGTATTGCGTGTTGGTAGTAATTGTCGTGGCGCGTACTCGTCCACTGAGCTGTGGATGGCCAATTTCCGTAAAAATCGTACTTGTTTGATTTTGGAACATTTTATTGTGGCGACGATTGAGTCGGTTAATAATTGCAAAGAAGCTTATTATCCATTTGAAACTCCTTTAGTAGAACGTATACTGGCTAATTTAGGCTTGATGAAGCAGCTAGTTGATAATGGTGGTTTATTATCTTCAACAAGGCTACATCTTGCTAAGTGTTAGCTGAGGTGTTGGATGTCATCAAAATTCCCTGAATTTGTAACTAAGCGTTTAGTCATCCGTGTTGCCATGGAGAGCGATAGTGAAATGCTGCGTCAATATTATGTACGTAATCAGATACATTTAACACCTTGGGAGCCTATTCGGAGTGACGCTTATTATACGTTACGTTGGTGGCAGCTTCGTATTAAGCAAATTCATGCAGAGTTTAATGATGCGAGCGCAGTCAATTTTATTGCCATGACGACTGATAAATCCGAAATTGTTGCGGTTGCTAACTTCAGTAATATAATTCAAGGCGTATTTAAATCCTGCTATCTCGGCTATTCAATTGCAAAGTGTTATGAAGGGCAGGGCTTAATGGTTGAATTTTTACAGTGTTGCTTAGAGTTCATGTTTGAAAATATGGGACTTAATCGTGTGATGGCTAATTATATACCTGAAAATGAGCGCAGTGGCGCGTTATTACAGCGGCTTGGCTTTGAACGTGAGGGGTATGCTCGAAAATACCTTAAAATCGCTGGACGCTGGCAAGATCATGTCTTAACTGCATTATTACAAGAAGATTGGTTAGCGCGTAAAACGCTGAGTAAGCGAGTGATAAAATAATTAGCATAACGCTTATTATAAAAACGGCGAGTTATTGACTCGCCGTTTTGGTATTTATATTACCGTGCTGCTTTAGTCGCATCTTGGATCATGACAAATTTTTCCCATAATGTGTCCTCTGCTTCTACATTATCCGGATCGGTAATAATGCAGTTAATCGGGCAAACTGTTTTACAGGTCGGTTTATCATAATGGCCTACGCATTCAGTGCATAATAGCGGATCGATTTCATAAATCTTCGCGCCAAATGTAATTGCGCCATTCGGACATTCCGGATCGCACATATCGCAGTTAATACACTTATCATTAATTAATAATGCCATAAGGTTTTGCTTCTATCCTAATGGATTATTTATGCGGATTACGTGTATCTTCACTGTTATGGAAGTTACGCATTAATAGTGCGTGATCCAGTGTGACTTCTTCTGGAACCGGTAAATAAACAATGTGACCAGAACCAGGCGCATATTCCATTGCTTCGCCTTTACGGTTTTCTAATTCTTCTAGTTTGAAAGTCAGGTTACCTTGTGGCGTCATTAGCTCAAGAGAATCACCCACTAAGAATTTGTTTTTCACAATAACTTCTGCAAGGCCTTTATCGTTACGACCATTGAACTCACCCACAAACTGTTGTGTTTCACTGATTGAGTAACCGTAATCGTAGTTTTGGTATGCATCGTGAGTATGACGACTTAAAAAACCTTCAGTGTACCCGCGGTGCGCAAGGTGCTCTAGTGAACGTAGTAAAGACGGATCAAAGTCACGGCCTGCAACAGCATCGTTAATTGCTTGTTTATATACCTGTGCTGTACGCGCACAGTAATAGAATGATTTGGTACGACCTTCAATTTTTAATGAATGTACGCCCATTTTAGTGAGACGCTCAACGTGTTGGATTGCACGTAGATCCTTTGAGTTCATGATGTAAGTACCATGCTCATCTTCAAATGCAGGCATATATTCATTTGGACGACCTTGCTCTTGTAATAAGAAGATTTGGTCAGTCGGTTTACCTTCGCCTAAAGTCGGCACTGGTGAATCTGTTTCTGGAGTGTAAATCTCAGGACTGGTTGCAACAATATCACCAGTTTCATTTTCAGTCGCATCATGTGCATCGTATTTCCAACGACATGAGTTAGTGCATGAACCTTGGTTTGGATCGCGTTTGTTGATGTAACCAGACAGTAAACAGCGACCAGAATAAGCCATACACAGTGCGCCGTGTACAAATACTTCGATTTCCATATCTGGGCAGTGGAAACGAATATCTTCAATTTCATCAAGTGATAATTCACGCGATAGGATCACACGCTTAATACCTTGGGTATACCAGAACTTAACGGTAGCCCAGTTTACTGCATTTGCTTGTACTGATAGGTGAATAACCATATCAGGGAAAGCTTCACGTACCATCATTATCAGACCTGGATCAGACATGATGATTGCATCGGGTTTCATGGCGATGATCGGTGTTAAATCACGGATGAAAGTTTTTAACTTGGAGTTATGAGGTTGGATATTACAAACCACATAGAATTGTTTACCAAGCGCGTGTGCTTCATTGATACCAATTTCTAGGTTTTCTAAGCTAAATTCATTGTTACGAACACGTAGGCTATAGCGTGGTTGGCCAGCATAAACAGCATCTGCACCGTAAGCGAAAGCATAACGCATGTTCTTTAATGAACCTGCAGGGGAAAGTAATTCTGGAGTAAACATTTCAACCTCAATTGTTGTCTGAGTTCAAGTCAGGGAATACCCTAAGGGCATCAAGGTTCGCGATTCTACGCGCTGAGTAATATTCTCACGTTGATCTGGATCATGTTTTATTTAATCGTGCTTGAGAGGTGTCACGGATATTTACAAGGGAAGGTTGGTGGCATAGTGATGTCAAAGTCGGAAATAAAAAAGCTCAGAACAAGTCTGAGCTTAATTATATTGATGGCTAATTGTTTACAGCCATTAGTTGTCCGTCATATTAGTTAAAAACAATCATCAGGCCAGGTAGTGCGAAGAAAGCACCAATCACATAACCAAAAGCGATGAACTTATTTTCAGTGCCTTGACGCGCTAATGCTTCAGCACACTTAATTGGAATCTCACGTAGTGCAGGGATACCGTAGATAAGTGCTACTGCGAATAGGTTGAACATTACGTGTACCAGTGCAATTGTCATTGCTACTTCTGCAAACTCACCACTGATAGATGTTGCTGCTAGTAATGCGGTAATAGTTGTACCGATGTTTGCACCCAGTGTGAATGGGAAAATCTGACGTGTAGTGAATACACCGCTACCGGCTAGTGGAATCATTAAGCTTGTTGTTGTTGATGATGATTGCACCATTACTGTTACCGCTGTACCAGATAAGATCCCACTTACTGGACCGCGACCGATTGCACCGTGTAGCACGGCTTTAGCACGACCAACCATCACTGATTTTAATACTTTACCGAGGAAGGTTACCGAGAAGCCAATCATGAAGATACCAATAAATACCATGACTAGACCTGTTGTATTACTTTCTATCGGTAATGAACCAGCAAGTTCTTTAATTTGGTTTACCGCAGGTTTCGTTAACGGTTTAATAAAGTTGAATTCTTTAATACTTAAGCTGCTACCACCTACGAAGAAGTCTGCTAGGTAAGTTGCCATTTTCTCAAGTATACCGAATGCAATTTCCAGTGGAAGGAAAATTGCAACAGCAAGCAAGTTAAAGAAATCATGCACTGTCGCAGCACTGAATGCACGTTGGAATTCTTGTTTGTCACGGATATGACCCATGCTTACGAACGTATTTGTAATCGTCGTACCCATGTTTGCACCCATTACCATCGGGATTGCGATTGAAATTGGTAGGCCGCCAGCAACAAGACCAACAATTACTGATGTAACCGTACTTGAAGACTGTACTAATGCCGTTACTAGGATACCCAATAGTAAAGCGACAAATGGATTAGTTGCGAAAGCGAAAATTTGTTCTGCACCAGCGCTACCACCGGAGAACATTTTAAAGCCTCCACTTACTGTAGATACTGCGACTAATACGAAGTATACCAATACGGCTACACTTACCCAGCTGAATACTTTTTTCATTGTGCTTGGGTTCAATTCAATTGCTTCGTTGTTTTTCATCTCTAGGTACCGTTTTATCTGTATCGAATGACAGATTTGTTTCAGTTAGTTGACGAGGTGGATTAAAACAAACTTTTGTGACAGAAATATTACAGTGGTTTTGTAATGTCATAAAAAATGAATATTAATATTTAAGTTTATGTTTTTTAAAGATTACTAATTTCTTATTATTTAATTATATTTTTATTTTACTGGCTTGAATAGCTTGATTCAGTTGTTTTTATGAACGAAAAATAATAATTGTGACAGGCTTGTCATGTTAGGTAGGGGGGATAGACATAAAATTGGAGGGCAGCATACCTATTTTAGGTATGCTGCGTTGTAAAGCTATTATTTGGCCGTTGTTGTTTCTTCACCGCCTAACGCTGTGATTAGCTCTGGGATGAAACGCATTAACTCACCTGTCATTAAGGCAAAATCAGCATCAAACTTAGCGGCATAATCTTCTGTCGCTACATCGTCATTTTGTTCTTTAATCAGATCACTAAATTTAAGACGTTTTACCGACATGTCTTCGCCAAGTAAGAAAGAGAGTGATTCACTCCAATCTAAAGCTAATTTTGTCACTAACTTATCTGCGTTAAGATGGTGTTGGATTTCGTCACTGGTTAAGTCTTGCTCTTTACAACGGATAATACCACCGTGTTCAAGTGCAGAACGTAATTCAGCTTCATCACCCAGTTCAAAACCCGGTGTAGCACTGCCGTTATTTAACCATTCAGTCATGGTTACATCCGCTGGTGTGGTTAAAGCAACAGGTACAACGGGTAGACTACCCACACACTTACGTAATAAGGCGATGAGATCTTCGGCTTTTTTAGCGCTTGATGCGTCAACCACTAGTAAATCTTGTGAAGGACAAATCCAAGCAAATGTTTGGCTGCTACGTGGGAATGCACGTGGGAGTAGCTGATGAACGATATCTTCTTTTAGCGCATCTTTTTCTTTTTTCTTTAGGCCACGACCTTGCTCTGCTTCAATTGTGTCGACTTTTTCTTGTAGCATGTCTTTGACAACCGATGCGGGTAATACTCTGTCTTCTTTCTTCGCACAGATTAGGATGTTATCTGTAATGCCGTGCGTTAAAGCCTGACCAGATTTACCCAGTGGTTTGATCCAGCCGAACTTAGATAAATCTTGGCTACCACAAGGGGTAAAAGGGAAATCAGCTAACTTGGTTTCAAGTTGTTCAATATCTAATTCAAATGGACGAGTGAAACGATAAATTAGTAAGTTTTTAAACCACATTATAGCAGGACCTTGGTATCAACTGTTTGGATAACCAGTATACTCAAGGATGTTGGAAATACAAGTTTGCCTAGTGGCTAAACATGCATCAATCAAGATCTTAATTCCACACTTTCATTGCCATCTGGTGTATAAAGTATTCAATTGAATCGTCACTTTTAATTATTAAAATCAGTGTTTTAATTAAATGCTATATTTATGTGATATTCATTACATTTGTTAGGTGTGAAATTCGACTTTTTAATAAAGAATTCATCAATGTAATAATACTGAAACATATTGAGCTGATAATAACTTTCAGTTAAAGTCGAAAGATAAGTGGTTCTTTCATCATTAAAATATAAATCTTTTACTGACCGGTGACGGTTATTAAGGGAAGAATAGTAAAGGATATTTAAAGTGTCTAAGCGAATTTTAGTAGTTGAAGATGAACTTGCGATCCGTGAAATGCTGTGTTTTGCATTAGAACAAAAAGGATTTGATGTTGTTGAAGCTGGGGATTATAACGAGGCGGTAGAGCGGCTTGTTGAACCTTACCCTAATCTAATCTTATTAGATTGGATGTTACCTGGTGGTAGTGGCATTAAATATATTAAACACCTAAAATCTCAACCGCATTTATCCTCTATACCTGTCGTGATGTTAACTGCACGTGGTGAAGAGGAAGATAAGGTGAAAGGTTTGGAAGTGGGGGCGGATGATTACATCACTAAACCATTCTCACCAAAAGAATTGATTGCTCGGTTAAATGCGGTAATGCGTCGCGTTGCGCCAATGACTCAAGATACAGTTATTGATATTAGTGGTTTACAGCTTGATCCTGTTGCTCACCGCGTTTCTGCTGGTGAGGCTGTGATTGATATCGGTCCGACTGAATTTAAATTATTGCACTTTTTTATGACTCATCCAGAACGTGTGTATAGTCGAGAGCAGTTATTAGATAATGTTTGGGGCATGAATGTGTACGTTGAAGACCGCACGGTTGATGTGCATATCCGTCGTCTTCGAAAAGCATTAACACCGAGTGAACATGATAAATATGTGCAGACAGTGCGTGGTGCAGGTTATCGCTTCTCAATACGTTAATCATGAGAGTTGAAGTTTCAATATGAATAAGACGAACGCTTTTGTTGGTGGCTTATGGCGACTGCTTTATTGGTATATCCCGTTTTTTCTTGTTGGTTTAGTTATTGATAATATTATATTGAGTATGCTCATCGCCACTGTTGCACATGTTGTTTGGCTATATCGTAGCCAATATATATTACATCAGTGGTTATGGGTTGCGCGGACTGCGACACCGCCTGAAGGTAAAGGTAGCTGGGAATCCATTTTTAATGGTATCTATCGTTTGCAGCGTCGACATAAACGTAAGCGTAAAGAATTGCGTATGGTTATACGGCGTTTTCGTGAAGGTGCGGAAGCCTTACCGGATGCCGTTGTTGCGTTGGATACTGATTATTCCATTATGTGGTGTAATAAATTAGCGCAACAAATGATTGGCCTGAAGTGGCCTGAAGATGCCCATCAACATATTGGTAATTTGATCAGAACTCCGGATTTCATTCAATATTTAAATTCGAAAGATTACCGAGAACCGTTAGAAATCACCTCGCCAGTACATAATGCTAAAACGTTAGAAATTCGTGTGATGACGTATACCGATGATCAATCGATGCTGGTGGCTCGAGATGTCACTGAACTGCGTCAACTGGAACAAGTCAGGCGTAATTTTATGGGGAATGTTTCTCATGAGTTACGTACGCCATTGACTGTATTAAAAGGTTATCTGGAAATGCTTGAACCTGATGAGTCGGATAAAATGTTTGCGCGGGCGCACAAAGTTATGTCTGAACAAACTGGGCGTATGGATTCGTTGGTGAACCAATTGTTAGCCTTGTCTCGTATTGAAGCTGCACAGGCTGTCGACTTTGAAAAGCAAGTCGATATACCGTTTATGTTGTCGATGTTAGAGCAAGAGGTATTAATTTTAGGTGCAGATAAAGCCTTAAGGGTTGAGTTCCATATTGAACATGGCTTGTTTGCACTGGGTGATGAATCGCAATTACGTAGTGCGGTATCTAATTTGATCTACAATGCGGTGCGTTATACGCCTACGGACGGCAAAGTGGTCGTTGAGTGGAAGCATACACTCGCTGGTGGTTTATTCTGTGTGACCGATAATGGCGATGGTATTTCTGCCGAGCATGTACATCATTTAACTGAGCGTTTCTATCGTGTCGATGATGCGCGTTCACGTGATTCTGGTGGCTCTGGTATTGGTTTATCAATTGTGAAACACGTATTAAGCAATCATGACAGTTTGTTAGAGATTGATAGTAAAGTGAACAAAGGCAGTTGCTTTCGATTTACATTACCGTTAGTAACGTATGTAAAACGCCATTAACGTTACCACGATTGTTACTGTACTATTGTTACTACACTGAGCCCATCCCATTGTGATGGGCTTTTTTTACTATCAATTTATACTGCATGGAAATTGGTAGGGTGTTTATTTGTAATAATTTGTGTACTGTCATCAAACCGTCATGTTTCATTCATATTATTGTCATCAGTTTATTGAATACTTATAGTCACAGAAACGAGATGTAAGCTTATATTACTTGTAGTCGTGGACACTAAATACAAAGCTTATATACCTGTAGTTATAGACACAAAATAAAATTATACTTGGAGAAGTAAAAATGAATATTAAACAAATTGTTGTAGCATTAGGGATATCAATGACAGCAATCGCTTCACAAAGCGCATTTGCAGCAGGACTAGACCCTAAATTACCTGAGTATCAAAAAGTAAGTGGTATCTCGGGTAACCTATCTACAGTTGGTTCAGATACATTAGCAAACATGATGACGTTGTGGGCTGAAGAATTCAAACATACTTACCCAAGTGTTAACGTACAAATTCAAGCGGCTGGTTCTTCTACTGCACCGCCGGCACTAACAGAAGGTACTTCGCAGTTCGGTCCAATGAGCCGTAAGATGAAGTCTAAAGAAATTGAAGCGTTTGAAAAACGTTACGGTTACAAGCCTACCGCAATTCGTGTTGCTATCGATGCACTTGCGGTATTCGTGCACAAAGATAACCCAATTAAAGGTTTAAGTATTGCCGATGTTGATGCAATTTTCTCAAGCACACTAAAATGTGGTGAAGCGAAGCGTGTTGAACGTTGGGGTGAGCTAGGGTTACAAGGTTCTTGGGCTGAGCGAGATATCCAATTATTTGGTCGTAACTCAGTATCGGGTACTTATGGTTACTTTAAGAAGAAAGCACTGTGTAAAGGTGACTTTAAAAACAACGTAAATGAGCAACCTGGTTCAGCGTCTGTTGTACAGTCGGTTTCATCATCACTTAATGCAATCGGTTACTCAGGTATCGGTTACAAAACATCGGGTGTTCGTGCTGTACCTTTAGCTAAAAAAGGGACTCACTACATCGAAGCATCGTTAGATAACGCTGCTTCAGGTAAATACCCATTGTCTCGTTACCTATACGTTTACATTAATAAGAGCCCGAACAAAGCATTATCTCCAATGCAAACTGAGTTTTTAAAACTGATATTATCGAAACAGGGTCAGAAGATCGTAGCTAAAGATGGCTATATTCCACTACCTAACTCAGTTACATCAAAAGACCTAAAGAAAGCAGGTATTACACTGTAATACGATTTACATAGGTTAAATGATTCAAAGCTCGCTATCTAGCGGGCTTTTTGCTTTTTGGTATAAAATAAAATGAGGCTGTAGGCTTGTTCGAAGCATGTGCAACCTTGGGGGTTTTGCTCGAAAAATGATACATTGCTCACATTTAGTCACCATATTGGTGCAAATATTCCACCCCCAGTCTATAACACCATGGTTTTAATGGGTTAAGTGTTTGATAATAAATGTTTTAATCTGGTTTTGTTAAGTTGGCCTTAGTATTGCTTTGTTCTAGATAAGATAAATTTTTTAAACTTTGTTTTTATATCTTAGAGGGAATTTTTATGGGACAAGAAAAATTTAATATATTGTCTTTTTCAGGGAAGATGAAAACCTTACACTTATCGTGGATGGCATTTTTTATTACGTTTGTGGTCTGGTTTAATGCTGCTCCATTAATGTTAGCGATTAAAGACAGTTTAGGTTTAACCACAGAAGAAGTGAAAACCTTACTTATTCTTAATGTAGCATTAACGATTCCTGCACGCGTTATTATTGGCATGTTAACCGATAAATACGGACCTCGAATTGTTTACTCTACATTATTAGCAGTCTGTTCCATTCCCTGCTTTATGTTTGCAATGGCGACGACCTTTGAACAATTAGCTATAGCGCGTTTCATGATGGGTCTGATTGGTGCGGGTTTTGTTGTTGGTATTCGCATTGTCAGTGAATGGTTTCCTGCCAATGAGTTAGGTACCGCAGAAGGTATTTATGGTGGTTGGGGTAACTTTGGTTCCGCAGCAGCTGCATTCACATTACCGACAATTGCATTATTGTTTGGTGGTGAAGATGGCTGGCGTTATGCGATTGCTATTACAGGTTTAATGAGCTTGGTATTTAGTGTTGTGTATTACTTCAACGTCACTGATACACCTAAAGGTGCGACTTATTTCCGTCCTAAAAAAGGCGGAGCAATGGAAGTGACCAGTAAAGGTGATTTTTATTTACTGCTGATCATGAAACTACCTATGTATTTGACGCTTGGCTTATTAGCGTGGAAATTATTACAAATCGGCATGTTCACTGAAACCACCACTCACTCTATCTATGTAGGTTTAGGTGTACTGTATGTTCTTGATTGCTGGAAAACATACCAAGTAAATAGCGATATTTTTGTTAAAGACGTGCCTGAAATTGAACGTTATAAGTTTAAGCAAGTGGCTGTACTTAACGTTTTGTATTTTTCTACATTTGGTTCTGAGTTAGCGGTTGTTTCTATGTTGCCATTATTTTTTGCAGAAACATTCGGACTTGGGATGACGGAAGCAGGTATGGTTGCAGCGTCTTACGCCTTTATGAATCTGATGTCTCGCCCAGGTGGCGGTTGGATCAGTGATCGCTTTGGTCGTAAGAAAACATTATTAATTTTAACCGCTGGTTTAGCCGTTGGTTACTATGCGATGTCACAAATTACAGCTGCGTGGTCACTGCCTCTTGCTATTGCAACTGCAATGGCATGTTCATTCTTCGTGCAAGCAGGTGAAGGGGCTGTATTTGCTGCAGTACCATTGATCAAACGTCGTTTAACGGGGCAAATCGCGGGCATGACTGGTGCCTATGGTAATGTGGGGGCAGTATTCTATTTAACGTTGTATTCGATCGTATCCACGCAAGTATTCTTTTATGCAATTGCAATCACGGCGATAGTCGGCTTTATTGCTTTGTTATTAATGGAAGAGCCAAAAGGTCATATTGCAGAGGTAGATGAAGACGGTAAAGTGACGTTAATTAATGTGTCATAAATATGCTTAGCAACTAAAATATCGTTAGATATATTTTATGACGAAAGTGTGACAGAGTTGAATGCGGCGCCATTATCATAGTTGATAATGGCGCCATTTTTATATAACGATTTACTTATTTACTTATTTACTTATTTATTTACTTACTTATGCTTCTGTCATTTCAGTAATTAAGGTTGGTGATATTTTTGCTAAGTCACCATTAAACATATCATGGTCTAGGGTCTCAGGCAGTGCCAGTTTAAGTTTGGCATAAAAACGGTTGTTATCAGACTGCCACAGATCTTTACTGTGTGTTGTTATCGCTTTTAACTCAATACCGTGCTGCGTTAATATCTTAGATATTTCGTTGATAATTCCCGGACGGTCGTTATCTTGGATAATAAGGCAGGGTGACTTTTTCCAAATACTTTGATTTTTACCTTCGGCGAAATTTATGGTAAGGCCTGGGATCAGGCTTAATGCTTCACATAAATCGCGGTAATATTCATCTTCTACTGAAATTTGTAAAATGCCTGCAAATTGTCCTGCTAGCTCACTCATGTTACTTGCTAACCAGTTTCCCTTATGCTCGGCGACGACACGTGATAAATTGTTTATGAGACCTGATTTATCATCACCAATAAGCGTTACGATAAGTTGTTTAAGCATTACTAAGCCCTATATAAAAATCTTGTGCTAAACGTTTTGTTTAGCTACTTTGATCACTTAATATGATGCGCCATACTATATGTAAATAACGTGTATAAATATAGCGTCAGCATCTAAATATCAGAGCTTAGTCCAGCTAATATACCCAAGTTACTTCAAGATGCTATATCAGAGACGAGCTGGTATATCAGAACAAGGCACAATATGTAGGTAATGGTTATTCCATTTTCAAATATTGTAACGCTGGCTGATTGTGCATCTCGAGGTAGCTTGGGTATAGAATTTATTTAACGTTGTTGAGTGATGTCATATAACTGTCATAAATATTACATATAATCGCACAGTGATTAATTAAGGCTAAATACGAGGAAGAGATGGCTGAACAGTTTTCTTTAACGATTGCGGGCTCCCGTAAACGTCTAATTAAAGATAAACTCGCAGAATATGGTATTAAAATGGGCGGAGGTGTTGTACTGATGACACTGTTGCTAATATTTTTCTACCTACTGTATGTGGTTTATCCGGTTTTTGAATCGGCGAAAATAGAATCTAAAGCACAATACAGTCAATCTTTTGCTGGTAATACTTATGCATTAGCGATGGAAGAGCAGAATGAAATCGCCTACCGTTATAGTGATTTAGGTATTAACTTCTTTAATACTTTAGATCCCAATGTTGAGTTGATGCAATATGCATTACCGCAGCCAGCGACGTCATTTGGTCAAACAGGACCAACATCACCTGTCGTTGTATTTGGCTTTAATGATGGTAACGCGTTAGTTGCGGAAGCTGATTTTGATGTCACCTACCCTGATGATAAGCGTCTTATCACACCACAAGTTAATTTCCCATTCGGTGAGCAACAAATTGAAGTTGACAGCCAAGGGCAAAAATTAAAACACATTGCAATTGAAGTTGAAGGTGAAGATGCCGCTATCGTTGCCGTGACGGCGGATAACCGGGGCATATTGCTACGTTATACTGCAGAAGAAAACTTCATGACGGAAGAATTGGAATGGAGCAGCGAAACAATTGAACTGCCTTCAATGCCAATGGATATTGAACAAGTATTGTTAACACCAAACTTTCGTTTTATCTTTATGCGCAGTGGTAACAAACTTTCTATCTATGATATTCGTGATACGGATGATATTTCGATTGTTGAAGTGCTAGATATTAATGAAAAACAACAAAACGTGACTCACGTTGCATTGTTAACTGGCGCAAGTTCATTACTGGTTGCGAATGATAACGGTGTCGTGAGTCAATGGTTTGAAGTGGCTAAAGATGGCGAACGTAAGTTTACTAAAATTCGTCAGTTTGATGCGCAATCAAGTGTCATCGATATCACCACTGAATATTCTCGTAAAGGTTTCATGACGGTTGGAGTAGATAATAGCCTTACTATTTTTCACGCCACAGGTGAAACCAAACTATTACACCAAGATCTTGGTATGGGTTCACTTCAGCATGTTGCTATTTCTCCTCGTGCAAACGCTTTCTTGGTTGAATCAGAACAAGGTATCGGCTTTTATAAGCTAACCAATGAGCACCCAGAAGTGACATGGAGCGCATTGTGGCAAGAAGTTTGGTATGAAGGTTATCCAGAACCCGATTATGTCTGGCAGTCGACATCGGCATCCGATGACTTTGAACCGAAATTAAGTTTAGTGCCTATCACATTTGGTACCATTAAAGCCGCATTTTATGCGATGTTATTTGCGGTGCCAATCGCGGTCGCTGGTGCTATTTATACCGCTTACTTCATGAACTCTGGTTTACGTAAAGTAATTAAACCAACGGTTGAAATCATGGAAGCATTACCAACCGTTATTCTAGGTTTCCTTGCTGGTCTATGGTTGGCCCCGTTTGTTGAAATGCATTTACCTGGCGTAATGATGATCGCCGTGCTCTTGCCATTTTCGGCTGTAATGGTGGCGGCTATTTGGCACTTCTTACCACAGTCATTTGTCAATCGTGTCCCACAAGGTGCACACGTTATTATCCTGTTGCCAGTGTTATTACTTGTAGGTTACTTCTCAGTATCGGTTAGCCCGCTGGTGGAAGACTTAGTCTTTGATGGTGATGCACGTGCCTATATCAATGATATCTTTGGTTTTGATCAACGTAACTCACTGATTGTTGGTATCGCTATGGGCTTTGCGGTTATTCCGACTATATTTTCGATTGCTGAAGATGCGATTTTCAGTGTACCAAAGCATTTAACGCAAGGTTCATTGGCATTGGGTGCAACAAGTTGGCAGACACTCGTTAAAGTTGTATTACTCACAGCAAGTCCAGGTATTTTCTCGGCAGTCATGATGGGCTTAGGCCGTGCGGTTGGCGAAACAATGATTGTATTAATGGCAACCGGTAATACACCTGTAATGGACTTCAATATCTTCTCGGGTATGAGAACATTAGCAGCCAACATTGCTGTTGAAATGCCGGAATCTGAAGTTGGCAGTTCGCATTATCGCGTACTGTTCTTAGCGGCATTCGTACTCTTTATTCTGACGTTTGTATTTAATACGATTGCGGAATACGTAAGACAGCGTTTACGTGAAAAATACAGCGCGATTTAATCTAAGGCTTGTAAGTAGGATATTAAAATGAAAAATTGGTTTCGATCAGGATCGCCTTGGATATGGATGACAGGTGGTGCTGTAAGCATAAGTTTGATTGCCGTTCTTGGTTTGTTAATGTTGATCGCATGGCGTGGTTTGACTTATTTTTGGCCAAGTGCGATACATGAATTTAATGTGCAGCTTGAAGATGGCTCTAGCCGCGTTGTTATTGGCGAGATCTATGATCGTGAAGTTGTGCCTATTCAACGTCTGCTTGAAGCAGGGGTAAAGATTGACCCAACGTTAGAAACGGTAGAGCGTATCTTGGTGAAAACGGGTAACCGTGAATATGTAGATCTTGATTTTAGCTGGTTACTTGGTCCTGCAATTACGCAACAATCAACACCGGCTGCCTTGGCTGTGATTGAACGTTTTACTAATGGTAACTTTTATGGCTACCCGGTTGCTATCGAAGAAGATGGGGTGAAGAAAACATTAACCTCTGCGGCGCAATTGGAAGTCTTGATTGAACGTGCTGTTGAACTAAATGATAAAGCGCAAGATTTACAGAAAGGTGAAATTAGTTCGGTTAACTATGAATTAGAGCGTATTCGCTTAAAATTACGCAGTTATGAATTAAAAGGCGAACTGACTAGCGAGATTGAAGCGAAATACAGCAAGATCTCCGAAGGGCTGCGTGCTGAATATCAAATTCATGAAGCGCAATTATTCAGTTATCGTGACCAAGCTAACCGTGATGCTGTTATCGTTAAAGACATGCGTGGTGAAGAAGTTCGAATTTCATTATCGAATGTACTTGAAGTGACATACCCGAACGATATGGGGATCGTGAGTAAAATCATGCATTGGTTTGGTAACATGGGAAGCTTCGTAACAAGTGACCCACGTGAAGCAAATACGGAAGGTGGTGTATTCCCAGCTATCTTTGGTACTATCTTCATGGTGATGTTGATGGCTGTTATTGTGACCCCATTAGGTGTGGTTGCAGCTATTTACCTACATGAATATGCCCCCAAAAATGGGTTGACGAAAATGATTCGTATTGCGGTGATTAACCTCGCTGGTGTGCCATCAATCGTATACGGTGTATTTGGTTTAGGCTTTTTTGTTTACATGTTAGGTGGTTCGATTGATGAACTATTCTATCCAGAGTCGTCACCGTCACCGGTATTCGGTTCGCCAGGCGTATTATGGTCAGCATTAACATTGGCTATTTTAACGTTACCGGTTGTGATTGTATCAACGGAAGAGGGTTTATCGCGTATTCCGACATCATTACGTCAAGGTTCGCTAGCATTAGGGGCAACGAAGTTTGAAACCTTATGGCGTATCATTGTACCAATGGCAAGTCCGGCAATTATGACTGGTCTCATTCTTGCTGTTGCTCGTGCTGCGGGTGAAGTAGCCCCCTTGATGCTGGTGGGGGTGGTTAAACTTGCACCGACATTACCGGTTGATATGAACTTTCCGTATATTCACGTTGAACGTAAGTTTATGCACTTAGGTTTCCACATTTATGATGTTGGTTTCCAAAGTCCAAACGTAGAAGCGGCACGACCACTCGTTTATGCCACGTCGTTCTTGTTAGTAACGGTTATTATCGGACTTAATTTAACGGCAATTGGTGTGCGTAACCATTTACGCGAAAAATTCAAAAATTTAGAACTATAGATCTCTAACTGTTACGTTAGTTTGTAAATTTAGACCTGCTAGGTTATAGACACGATCTGCTGGATTATAGACATAGAAAATGGAAAGCAGCGGCTAAAGTGGCTGCTTCAATAGGAAATAAAATGATTGATATGAGTTCAAATATTACTGATGCTGTAAGCCTAGATGTTGCTAACTTATCAGCAGAAGATACGGCATTAGAAATTAAAAACTTAGACTTATTTTATGGCGACAAACAGGCCTTGTTTGATGTCAGTATGAAAATACCGAAAAAACAAGTCACTGCTTTCATTGGCCCGTCGGGTTGTGGTAAATCAACGTTATTACGTTGCATTAACCGCATGAATGATTTAGTCGATATCTGCCATATTAAAGGTGATATTAATTTACGTGGTAAAAACATCTATGACCGTGATGTTGATGTAGCGACACTACGCCGTAACGTTGGTATGGTGTTCCAGCGTCCTAATCCATTTCCTAAGTCTATTTATGAAAATGTGGTTTATGGTTTACGCTTACAAGGTATTAATGACAAACGTCGTTTAGATGAAGCGGCTGAATCTTCATTACGTGGCGCAGCTATCTGGGATGAAGTAAAAGACCGTCTACACGATAATGCGTTTGGCTTATCCGGTGGTCAGCAGCAACGCTTGGTTATTGCCCGTGCCATTGCCATTGAACCAGAAATTTTATTACTGGATGAACCAACATCAGCACTGGATCCTATCTCGACATTAGTGATTGAAGAACTTATCACTGAACTGAAGAAAAAGTTTACTGTCGTTATCGTCACGCACAACATGCAACAAGCGGCACGTGTATCCGACCATACAGCTTTCATGTACATGGGTAAGTTGGTCGAATATTCAGATACTAATACCTTATTTACCACACCAACGAAGAAGCAAACAGAAGATTATATTACTGGTAAATACGGTTAATTAACTCTTTTTTGATTTTAATAAAGAGTTTGGATTCAATAAAGAATTAGCGTCACGATACGCAAAGGACAACACATGGATAATTTAACATTAGGCCGTCATATTTCCGGCCAATTTAATGCAGAATTAGAAAGCATCCGTAACCAAGTAATGGTGATGGGTGGATTAGTTGAAGAGCAATTAAACTCAGCAATTGAAGTTTTATCATCACAAGATATTGATACAGCAAACAAGATTATTGATACCGATAAAAGCGTCAACTCAATGGAAGTGGCGATTGATGAAGCTTGCACCCGTATTATTGCTAAGCGTCAACCCGCAGCAAGTGATTTACGTTTAGTGATGGCAATTATTAAAACCATTACTGATTTAGAGCGTATTGGTGATGTAGCAGATCGCATCGCACGTACTATTATTGAAAACCGTAATAAAAAATCACCACCACTCGTTAGCATGGAAAATATGGGGCGTCATACGATTAAAATGTTACATGACGTACTTGATGCCTTCGCGCGTATGGATGTTGATGCGGCATTTAAAGTATATCAAGAAGACGTTAAAGTTGATCGTGAATACGAAAGTATTATCCGCGAGTTAATGACATACATGATGGAAGATCCACGTTCAATTCCACAAGTACTGAACGTATTGTGGTGTGCGCGTGCACTCGAGCGTGTTGGAGACCGTTGTCAGAACATCTCTGAATACATTATTTATTTTGTTAAAGGTAAAGATATTCGTCATATTAATCATGACGAAGTAAGAGACTTACTGGAAAAATAAGAAATTTATATTGTGAGTCTAACTCTTTAAAAGCCTTGTTTATCAATTGATAAACAAGGCTTTTTTGTTTTTCTTTATTGAATATAAGTTTTGCTATTATCAAACATTTCATTTCATTTTACTTTACAAGTCTAACCAGCATGCGACTATATCTGCCATTAACTTGAGCTTGTATTTCACGAAAAGGATTATAGTAATGCATTCTTTGCTGACGGCTGCCGATGGCCGAAAAATAAAATTATTTGCTTGGCTACCAGATCAAGAAGTCCGTTACGTTATGGTGCTAAGCCACGGCATGGCTGAGCATATACAAAGATATGAAGCTTTTGCGCTGGCTTGTAACACAGCAGGTATTGCGGTTTATGGTGCTAATCATCGTGGTCATGGTAACGATGCGCCAGTATTAGGCCATTATGCGGATGAGGGGGGCTGGCTGAAAGTGATCAGTGATCTCGACCTTATCATCGATGATGTAACTCAGCGCCATACCGTACCCTTAATATTATTTGGCCACAGTATGGGATCCTTCATTGCTCAGCAATATGCCATCTTACATGGCAATAAGCTTAAAGGTTTAATACTCAGTGGTTCTAATTACCAAAACCCACTCATGTATAAATTGGTAGGCATAGCGATTAAAATCGAAAAAATGCGTATCGGTGCAAGATCGCCAAGTCGTTTCTTAGACTTTGTGTCGTTTGGTGCTTTTAATCGTAAATTTAAACCAGTACGAACAACATCGGATTGGTTAAGTCGCGATCAGAAACAAGTCGATAAGTACATTCATGATGATTATTGTGGTTTCTCGTGTAGTCCACAATTTTGGTTGGATTTTATGTCTGGTTTAATCAGCATTAGCCAAAAATCAGAAATAGCAAAAATCCCGAAGCATTTACCTATTTATCTTTTCAGTGGTGATAAAGATCCGGTCGGTTTACAAGGTGAGGGTGTATTAGCATTAAAGCTGCATATGACTAACAATGGTTGTGAGAGGGTACGATGTAAACTTTATCCTGATGGTCGTCATGAAATGTTAAATGAGTCTAATGCGAATGAAGTATTCAATGACGTAATAACTTGGGTTATATCAAAAATAATCGTATAGAAGGAGGCTTTAAAGCTTCAGTTGAAAGTGTGTTCCGCTTCAGTTTTAGTTGATTTTTGCTAAAGCGAAACGCTTTAATTTGACACCTTGTCATTAGTGTGAAATATGTTGCATTTATTACAAACTTGTTGCAATGTGTAGGTTAATAAAGCAATTCGTACAGATGTTTAAAACAATAGAAGATTATTCTTCCGTTGCTGGCAGATGAGGAATTGTGGCCAATACATATATTTCAACGGAGTGAAGCTATGACTGCCAATACCCAGTCTAATGAAACAGGTTCTCTGGTTTTCCATGGGGAAATCAACCAAGAACAACAACAGATCCTAAATCCTGAAGCAGTTGCTTTGTTGACTGAGTTAGTCGAAAAATTCGCACCTCAAGTTGATGAGCTACTTAATCAACGTGTAAAAAAACAAGCGCGTATGGATGCTGGTGAACTCCCTGATTTTTTACCTGAAACGGCACATATTCGCGAAGGCGATTGGAAGATTCAAGGTATCCCTGCAAAACTTCAAGATCGTCGTGTAGAAATTACTGGTCCAGTTGACCGTAAGATGGTGATTAATGCACTAAACGCACGCGTTAAAGTATTTATGGCAGACTTTGAAGATTCATTCGCGCCAACATGGGGCGGTGTGTTAGACGGTCAGGTTAACTTACGTGATGCAGTAAATGGTACGATTGAATATACTAACCCTGCGAACGGTAAACACTACTCTTTAGATGATGATCCAGCAACACTTATCTGTCGTGTTCGTGGTCTGCATTTACCAGAAAAACATATTACTTTTAACGGTAAAATTGTACCGGGTTGTTTAGTCGATTTTGCACTGTATTTTTCTAATAACTATGAAACGTTATTAGCAAAAGGCGCAGGCCCTTACTTCTACGTACCTAAGCTGCAAAGCCACCATGAATCAAAATGGTGGAGTGAAGTATTTAGCTATGCAGAAGACAAAGTAAATCTAGACCGCGGTACAATCAAAGCTACACTGCTCATTGAAACTATCCCCGCTGTATTCGAAATGGAAGAAATTCTATATAGCATGAAAGAGCACATTGTTGCGCTTAACTGTGGTCGTTGGGATTATATTTTTAGCTATATTAAAACACTGCGTAAACATGCAGATCGTGTATTACCAGATCGTCATTCTGTAACGATGGACAAATCTTTCCTTAGTGCTTATTCACGTTTATTAATCAAAACATGTCATAAACGTG
>Ga0209291_1001078_pt1 | contig 25116 bp, 22 predicted proteins | sample GOMGulsemesocosm_FD_184633 | JGI IMG/M metagenome (GOLD analysis project Ga0209291, IMG submission 184633) | Methane-oxidizing microbial communities from mesocosms in the Gulf of Mexico - GOM9B Gulf of Mexico (SPAdes) (version 2) | ecosystem: Environmental > Aquatic > Marine > Cold seeps...
CTTCAAAATAAGTAGAAAATTGTTGTTCTTTAAAAATTGCTTTTTTAAACGATGAAACTCCTCCCATTAATTGTTCTACAGGATAGGTTTTACCACTTGGAGGTAAAAAACTAACCGATCTACCATTAGAAAAAACGGGCATATATCCAGGCAAAGTAGTATCAATTAGTCCAAGCTTATTTCTTAATATAAATCTACAACTTTCTTTTCTAGCCCAACCATCATATTCAAAATTGGCTTTTGTACTATTCCCAGTTATCTTACTCCAAGTAATTTCATTGGTAATATACCCCCCCACAGCCAAAGCATCAGTATAAATACTGTAAGTTTCTATTAAGTTTTCAAAATAATGACTGCCTAATATGGTATCATCATCTAAAAAACAAACTACATCAATAGCCCCTGAAACTTTAGCAATACCATAGTTCCGTTGTTTTGTTAGTCCTCTATCGGTATTTGAAACTTTAAAATAGGTTAAATTCTTAAAATTCCTTTTATCAAATACTATTTTAGTTTTGTCATCCAGAGAACCATCTATAATTAAGATTTCATCAGGATATAACTTTTGATGCTCAACAGATTCTAAAAGCGTTATGATAGCTTTTGGACGCATATAAGTACATATAATAAGACTAAACTTCATGCTAACGCCCCTCTTTTAAATGATTAGACCATTGCTCGCTTTTACCCCATTGTTTTTGAAGCATTTTAAAATAAGAAAACGGGTTTTTATTTTTTTGACGGCTATAATATTTTATAAATAATAATGTTTTATAACCAAAAACTTGGGTTTGTATTTTATTCGTTTCTTCAAAAAGCATTACTGTGGGTGATGGTTTAGGTTTTATTTTTTCAATATCCCATGGATGGATGTGTTTCGTTCTAAAACCACCAATTGGAGCTTTTAAATGTAACAAACTTGGGGAATAAAAATATACAATATCGGTACCATTATTCCGCAACTGCATACCAAACTCGGCATCTTCTCCAAAACCAAATTCATACTGCATATTAAACTTAAGTCCTTTCAATGTATTTCTTTTTACAAAACTACAGCCTGAGCCAAATGCTCCCCACTGTATAGGCTTCCCATCTTTTTTATCATCATTTAATCTTAAACAAGCCAATGTTATCGCTTGCTGATTATATTTTCCTACATTATAAATACATTCTTTCAAAAAACTATTTTCAAAGCGAATATCATCATCAGCTAAAAAAACCCAATCACTCATAATTTGTTCTAATGCAATATTTCTAGCATTACAAGCTCCCGTTTGATGGGTAAAAGTATGCAGTATTTTAAAAGGCCATTCTTCATCAAGTATATAATTCAAATCAGACACAGAACCTTTATCAGGATTCTGCTCAACTATAATTACATTTTTGGGTAGTAGCGTTTGTTTTGACAGGTCTTTTAACACATCATATAAATACTGCTTTCTCCCAATTGTTGGGATAATAACATCTATCGTTTCATTTACATCTGTTTTTACTCCTGAGGTGACACTAATTTTATCCAAAACAGTTGTATTTACCCTACGTTTACTATAAAAAAGACTACACAAAAATGGAATTAGTGCTAGTTGTTTTTTATAAAGCAACAAGTTAAGTAGTAATAGAAACAACCAACTGATTTTATAATGATGCTTAACAAACTTAAAAACAGTATACAATGAACTGCTTTCTTTTTTAATCGTTATCTTCTTAGTAAGTAATTTTGGTTCTGAATAGCAAAATAACCCTAAAGGCATTGCCAATTTTGCCATTGAATTTAAAAAATATTCAAAATCAGTATCAAAGGTAATTTCTGGAGCCAAAGTATTAATTACCGAAGCATGTATACCACCAACTACTGCACTCATTTGCCAAGTAGGATACCTTACCTCCTTATTTACTTTTATAAAAACAGACAAATCAACAAAGCCAATTAGATCACCTAAAAAATTATTTTGTGATAGATTATAGCTCATCATCATTTTTTTATGATGAAATAATTCTGGAAATTCTTTAATATTTAGCGCTTGTGCTAGTTCTTCACAGTGCCAGATAATAAGTTCCGAAGGGTGCTGTACTGCAGTTTCTTTTAACACCATTGAGATACTAGCCTTTTCATTGAATTGAATAGCTGTATTTAATGTAGACTTTACCCTAAGTACCCGATTTCTATTATGACAAACTACTATCAAGCTTTCTGTGTAATTAATTCATAAAAAGTTATATTCTGTTCAACAATTGATTGTACATCAAATTTTTCTAACACACATTCTCTTGCTTTCATACCACATTGCGTAGCTAAGTCTGCATCTTCTAATAACATTTGTATTTTATTGGCATAATCTACATGATTTTTTGGATTTATAGTAAACCCTGTTTCTCCATCTACCATCATTTCATTTGCCCATCCAATATTTGAGGTTACCAATGCCTTTTCCATTGCCATCGCTTCTAACCATGTCATTGGAAAAGCTTCTGCAAAACTCGGTAAGGTTATCACATTTGCTTTAGCAATAATATTAGCTACTTCTGTATAATGAACTTCTTGCAAATGTGTGACGCTGCCTTTTGCTTTTTCAGAAAGAATATTAAAAAATAATTCTAGCGTAGATTTTTGTTCAAAAACATCTACAACATCCCTCCCTAAAAGTAATAAGGTTGCATTAGGATTCTTTTCTAACACTAAATTGAACGCATGCGCTAGTTCTAACACTCCTTTTTTACGTATAATTGTACCAAAGTACAATACTAAATTTTCATGAATAGGGACATCTATTGGTTTAAAACTAAATGTATCTATACCATTATGAATAACTTCATTACATGTATTGATACCGAAAATTTTATTTGTTTTTTTTGCAGTAAAGTCACTTACAGAAACTATTTTATCAGCACCCAACAGCGCTTTTTTTTCAAAGAAGTAATTTTTATATTTCTGTTTCCTATTTTCTAAATTACAAAAATAAGTATCCGAGCCATGCAATCGGATTATGTGTGGACACTTAAACTTCATAAAAGCAGTAATACCAGTCCAATCCGGAGCTTCTATTACGTCAATTTCATGATTAACAATGATCCTGTTTATATATTTATTGATGTATTTTCTGTGTAAATACCACCCTAGTACAGAATACCTTTTATGGGCTATTTTATATATAGTAATACCGGCATCATTTAACACCTCATCACTATCTTGTCCATAAACAAAAACAGATACAGCAATTCCTTTTTTAGTTAATTCTACCGCTAAATTTTTAATACTAGTACCTAAACCTCCAGTTCTGTTTAGTTTAACATGAGGATATTCCGATGATAAAAATCCTACATGCATTAGTTATAAAGTATTTTAATGTGATTAGACACCATTAATTCTATTGAATATTTTTCTTCAATCTCTTCATATACATCATGCTGAATTGAAAAACTACCCGATATTATATTTTTAATAATTTTTGTAAACGCATTCACATCACCTGCATCATAAAGCCAACCATTTTTACCTGACACAATTACTTCTGCATTACCGCCTACCCTAGTAGTTACAACAGGTACATTTGATAGTAAACTTTCCAATATGGACAAACTAAAGCATTCCATATAGGTTGGCTGTAGCATATAATCATAGGCATATAGGTTCAAATGAATTTCAGGGGAACTTCCTTTAAAAGTCACCATGTCTTCTAAATCATATTGTTTATTTAGTTTTTTTAATGTTTCTTCATAAGGACCTGTCCCATATATAGCTACAGCTATTTTATTTTTTTCCTTTACAGATAATTTATGCAATGCTACCAATAAGTCCTGTATACCTTTACTGTGCCGTAAGTGTGAAACTACTACAAAATTGATGGTATCATCAGTCTTTTGAAATTGTTTTTTATTTTTAAATATGGAAGCATCAATTCCATTATAGATGGTTTCGGTATTTTTTGCTGTTATTGCACCAAAATCTTTAATACTATGTTTTGAAGTATACTCAGATACTCCTATTATTTTATCAATATATGCATGATACAATAAACCCTTGACTCTTTTTTTAATTCTTTTTTTAAGCGGAAACCCTTCCAAAGGTCTAGGATTATGATCTACACAAAAGATTTTAGCAATATTATATACTGTCTTAAATTTCTTGAAATGAGGTGAATACTGCGTAACAAAGTGAGTAATGAGTACATCTATTTTGTTTGAACTATTATTCAGAAAGTTTTCAGCACATTGCAGAACCTCTTTATTTTCTGCTGAAACTAGTGTTAATGTTTCGTAAAAATTATGAGATACTACATCAGAAAACACCCAGGTAATCTGATGACCTTCTTTTTTAACGCTTTCATCAAAAAGCTTAAAAAACCTATCCATTCCCCCTATTCTATTAGGGTTTATTTTATAATCACAAACGACAAGTATATTCACTTTTTATTAATTTATTATAATGTGGTAAAAATACAGTCTTTTTATTTAACATTCTTTAAGAAACTTATAATTTCTTGTGCTGCGGTACCATTACCATAGGGATTATTTTTAGCACTCATTTTTGCATATTGATCTCCATCAGTCAGCAAACGAATACATTCTGATACGATTGTATTTTTATCTGTTCCTACTAAAAGTACAGTACCTTCATCAACTGCTTCTTGACGTTCTGTTACCTCTCTTGTAACCAATACTGGCTTACCTAATGAAGGAGCTTCTTCTTGTACCCCTCCACTATCAGTAATGATTAAATATGATTGACCTAACAACCAAATAAAAGCCTCATAGTCTAAAGGGTCAATTAATAATATATTAGATCTATCTCCTAAAGTTTTATAGACTACTTTCTGTACATTGGGGTTTAGATGCACTGGATAAATAAGCTGTACATCCTCTCTATCAGAGAGCTCTTTTAAAGCACTACAAAATGATTCAAACTTATCCCCAAAATTCTCTCTACGATGACCAGTTACCACGATCAATTTTTTATCCGTATCAATAAATTTTTGAATAGATTGAATATCTTCTCTCTCTTTATTTATATTTTTAATTCCCCATAGCAAAGCGTCTATTACTGTATTTCCAGTAATATGTATTGTGTCCTTAAATACTTTTTCTGCAATTAAATTAGCCGCTGATTGTTGTGTAGGCGCAAAATGATAATCTGCAATCCTACCTGTTAGCTGTCTATTAAGCTCTTCTGGAAAAGGAGCAGATTTATCATAAGTTCTTAAACCTGCTTCTACATGTCCAACTCTTATATTTCTATGAAAAGCGGCTAATGCTGTCATTGAGCTAGTTGTAGTATCTCCATGAACCAAAACTATATCAGGATTAAAATCCTCCAAAACAGGGTCTATATATTTTAATATGCGTGCACTTAACTGATTAAGTGTTTGATTCGCTTTCATTAAATTTAAATCGTAATCAGGGGTAATCTTAAAAAAAGTTAACACTTGATCTAACATTTCCCTGTGTTGTGCGGTAACACAAACTTTTATTTCAAAAGAATTCTCTTCCTGTAAAACTTTCACCACAGGTGCCATTTTAATAGCCTCAGGGCGTGTACCAAAAACAACTAATATTTTTTTCATTGTATAATTTTATTTAAAAAACAATAACGAATAAACAGAAAATTCACCACCTATTACTAGGAATTAAAAATCTTTTAAAGCCGCCACTATTCGCTTACTAGTTCCTTGTAAAGGCTTTCCTATTTCCAATTTTAATAATTCTTTTCTATTATTCGCTCTTATCTGCGGGGTCTCTAACTCAACATTAATTGCAGACACTAATTCCTCTTCATTTTTAGCAACAACAACTGCCCCGCTATTTACAACTTTATCATAATGAACATAATTCAAGTACTTTTGATCGTTATATAAACCATTATTTTTATTTCCAAACACTGAATTAATTACTGGCTTATCAAAAATCATAATATCTAAACTCATTGTTGAACACATATTTATATTTACATCTGAATAAGACAGTAACCCTCTAAGGTCTTTTAAATCCTGAATGGCAGGTACTCTTTGAGACCATGTTTCAGTATGATTTTCTCTAGTTAGTTTCCAGTCAGGAAAATTCCAAATTATACTTGGGAAATCTTTTTTTAAATCCACAAACCTTGTTTCATCTTCTGCAGGTGATGTTCGAACAATAAAATTTGAATCTAGAATTTTATTTTCTTTAATTGCTTTTGCTATAGTTTCAATATACAACGGATCTAATCTACTAGTAGAAACATCTCCACAACTGTAATAAATGATTTTTTTATTAATGTCTAAGTCTAATCTTTTATAAAAGGATTCTTTATCAACCTTATATTTATCCATTACATAAGGTTCAAATTGAGGTGTCCCTACTACTAACACTTTGTTTAAGCCTGTTTTAGGATAAAAATAAAGCAACTCTTCCTTCATTAACTCACTCCAAACCAAGTAGTAATCGAATTCCCCAAGCATACGTCCTTTAGATGCCAAGTTATCCCAACTAAATATAAAACTTGAAGAGCTTATATTATTCAATTTAGCAGCTCCTAATAATGGTGCTATATTAAAAGGTCTTTGATGGGTGAAGAATAAGTGTTTTGGAGCGTCGTCCTTTAACATTTTCTTATAGCTATTAAAAATAATGCTTTTAGAAAATGATTTATATTGAAGTTTTTCAAAAAAAACAATGTTCCGTTCAGAGTGAAAAACATTAGCCAATAAATATACTATCTTAGTTAATAAGGTTCTTTTAGAGTTTATTTTCTTAGGGTTCCCATTGTTATAACTACACTTAATACCGAAAAAAGATATATGCAATTTCATATGAGCAACTTCTTTTAACTTTCTATAAACCCATGATTTTTTACTCTCTTTATAGATTTCTAATTCTCGTAATTTAATTTTATTAGAATCTAAGTCCTTAAATACCGCTATTGGTAGTCCTGAATAAATTATAATTTCATCAAAACTATCTTCCAACTGATTTATAAAATCACTCATTATGAAATTTCTAAACCCTACTCCATCAGCTATTACAACCCCTATTCTATTCATGCTAAATCAATTATTTCTTTTGCTTTATTCACTATAAAAAATTCCGTTTTTTCTATAGATTCAAATGTATTGCCTCCTATATGAGGAGTAATAATTACACTTTCAGTTGTTTGAGCGTATTTAACTAACTGATGCTCTTTTACATTGGGTTCACCATATAACACATCCGTTGCGTAACCTTTAATTTTTTTATCTTTAAGTAATTTTAATAAATCAGATTCATTTATCACTCCTCCTCGAGCAGTATTGACAATAAAAGATGTTGGTTTTAAAAATTTTAAAACACTTTCATCAACTATAAAATGCGTTTGCTCATTATAGGGTAAATGAATTGACAATATATCGACAATTGAACACAATTCAGATGGGGAATTTACTTTTATAAAATTTGAATGTTTTTTTTGCCCTGCTGTATCATAATAATACACTTGCATTCCCAATGTATGATAGTAGTCTGCTAGAATTTTACCCAGCCTACCCATTCCGTAAATTCCTATTTTTTTCTTGTATAGCTCATAGCCCTGAAACGCATATCTATTCCAGTCGCCATTTTCTACATGATGAAAGGCATTTTTAGTCTTTCTGATTAATGCCAACAATAATCCTATTGTATGCTCTGCAGTTGCTCTAACTTCTTTTAAAAATTCTGTTTCACCTTTTAAGCTTATAACTACAACACCGTTTTTTTCACAAGCTTTAATATCTATATGGTCTAAACCAGTAGCAGCACATAAAATATATTTACATCTTGAATTATTTACTATTTCCTTTGTTATTTTATGATTTAATCTAAACCAAAAAACATCACAACTATTAAATGCCTTTTTTAATTCAGATTCATTTCTAATTTTACAATACTCTATTGAAGAAAACGATTGTAACACATTTTCGGATTCATTCCCTAATTGACTTATTCCTGAAATTATTGTATGCAACATAAGCTATAGTTTACCTTGTTTCCATTCTTTAATCAAAAACTCTGTTATTAGCAAATCTCTTTCAGTATCGACATTTGCCCATTTCGATTCTGGCATAACATATGCTTTTTTTGAATCGTTTATTATTTTTTTTGTTTTAAGAAATGTCGATATTCTTGTTGCATAAATTGCTCCATTTCTTAAATAAACAGGCTCTAAATCTTGTCTTCTTTTTCTTTCTAACGATGGATTTAATGGTGTCATTTCTAAATCATCATTAACTAAATACATTCTTGCTGGGTGGATATCTTCTAATTCAACCACAGAAACTACGGTATCTAAATCATTATCATCAATCAACATCTGTATTACATTATCTATATCATCAACTTCTCTAATAGGGGCTGTTGGTTGCAATAAAACTAAAATATCATATTGAGTTTGCAAATTCTCTAACAATTCAAAAACAACAGGTTCAATAGGTGTTTCATCTTGTGCATTTACATCGCTTCTTTTGTAATAATCGCACCCATATTTTTTTACAACTTCTATAATTTCATCACTGTCTGTAGAAACAATTACATCAGAAATCAATGTACTCTTTTTACCTATTTCTATTGAATAGCTAATCAGAGGTTGTCCATCTACAATTCTAATATTTTTCTTAGGCACTCCTTTTGAGCCGCCTCTAGCAGGTATCAATCCCAAAACCTTCATTAATACACAATTGTTTTATGAAAACTCAACTCTACTTCTGACAGTATTTCAGCAATTTGCCTACCTGCATCACCATCACCATAAATAGTTTCTGTTATAATATTTTTATTAGACATGCGTTCTATAACTGCTGATTTAATAACTTCTTTATCATACACTACGTCCAACACATTAGTACCCCGCTGACGCCTGTTTTGACGTGTTCCAATATTTACTACAGGTACACCTAAATAAGAGCATTCTCTAATACCCACACTTGAATTACCAATTAAACATTTAGAATTAACTAATAATCTTAAAAAATCATTAGGTTCCATGTTCTTAAAGAAATGAATATTTTCAGGTTTCTCTAATTCTCTAAACGTACGTATTCCACTAGAAGTACCATCAGACCCCGCATCTACATTTGGCCAAAACCAAAAGGTAGGAATATTGAGTTCATGTATTGCCTCCAAGGTTTTTAGCACATCTTTTTTTGCAGATTCATATTCCGTGGTTACTGGATGTTGCATAACTATTATATACCCATTTTTCCAGTTAATTTCGGTTCCTACACCTCCATATTTTTTAATAGGATCAAAATCTAATCTTGGACTTTCTTGTATTTCTTTAGCCAAATCAATCGACGGACAGCCAGTATTGAATACTTTTTCAGGGTGTTCTCCCATTTTTATCACCCGTTGCTTGGCATCCTCAGAGGTAACCAAATGAATATCTGCTAATTTTGTATTTGCATGACGTACTTTTTCATCAATATTTCCAGTAACTTCTCCTCCTTGTAAATGAACTAATGGAATATTTTGATATGAAGCTGCTATACTTGTAGCTATAGTTTCAAACCTATCTGCAATAGTAATTACAGCATCTGGCTGTAAATTATAAAACACATTTGAAAGCTCCATCACTCCAAGACCAGTAGTTTTAGCCATGGCAGTAGGGTTTTCTCCTTCCAATACCATAAAAACTTTTTCAGTAATGTCAAACCCATCTTTTTCAATAAATTCAACCGCATTTCCGTACCTACCCAATAATGCCGAACCAGCAATAACTAACTGTAATTCTAATTTCGGATGATTTTTTATAGCTGTCAATGCCGTTTTTACCCTACTGTATGATGGACGAGCAGTAATAACCACACATATTTTTCTAATATTCATATTTATTCAATATCATCATAGTTTAAAAAATCCCATTGTTTTAAATCGGATTTCAACTGTTTTCCTAATACATTTTCATAGTCACTGGCTAAAATACCATAACCTTTGGGTTTTTTAGTTTCTAAATCGGAAAAAGTAAGTATATGTCCTTTTGTTAAGTCCTTATTTATAGCTAATGATTTTTCAAAAATACTTTTTAACCCTACAAATTCTTCATTACAATTTTTATCAATAGGGTTTTCTAAAGCAATAGTTATATTTCTTACTGCATTAACTAATTGACTAGTTTCTTCCATAGTTAAAGAGGATTTTGCATCAGGGCCAAACATTTCTTTATCAAAAACAACATGAAACTCTAACAACTCAGCACCAATAGCTGTTGCTGCAACACAAGCTTCTATACTTGAAGAATGGTCTGAAAATCCTATAGGCACTTGATAACGTTCTTTCAATTCCTTAATAACGTTTAATCCAAATTGCCCTGGTGTTGTAGGATAAGAGGTGGTGCATTGCAAAATAGAATACGTTACATTTCTTTCCTTTAAAAATTGAACCGTAGCATCCAATTCTTCAAAAGAGCTCATACCTGAAGAAATAATTACTGGTTTACCAGTTTGAGCTATTTTTTCCAGTAACACAAAATTGTTTACTTCTCCTGAACCAACTTTATAACGTGTTACCCCTACTTCTTCTAGTAAATCAACTGCAGCATTACTAAAAGGTGAGCTCATAAACTCCAAGCCTACATCGTCACAATGTTGCATTAGCCCTTTCCATTGGGCTAAGGAAAATTCCATACGTTTCCAATAACCCATTCTAGTAGCATCTTGCTGTGAAAACTTCACTCTAAAAGGTTCATGTATACTGCTTTCTGCTTCCGCTATATGCGTTTGAAATTTTATAGCATTGCAACCCGTTTTAGCAACCGCATCAATGTAAGAATGTGCCATACCTAAACTACCATCATGTGCTTGCGCTATTTCTGCTATTATGAAACTCATTTTTATTAATCTTTAAGGCCAATTATACTTTTCTTTTAATTTTTCTGGAGAGATTTCAATATTTAAATTATGAAATCTATTGTAAGCAAATTCTGAAATTTCTTTAGTCATACTAAATATATTTTCTTCAGAAATTTTAAATAATACTTGTTTCCTTTGTGTATAAAATTCAGTAAAAAAGCTTTCATCCTGAATACTCCTGATTAAACCTTCCAATTTCGAATACACATCTCCCTTGTGATCTTGATATGAAGAAACTCCTCCATATTCCAAAACAACCTTGTCCATTATGGAGCTTTTATAAGTAGCTGCAAAAACTGGAATCCCAAAAGAAATTGCTTCTACCAACTTCCCTTTTAATAAATCCTTATGACTTTCTGCATCAACAACGAGCATACAGTCATGCAATTTAATCAACCCCACTACTTCTTCTCTATCCAATTTAAATTTTAAACATACTTTTGGAATTGTTTTTTTCAACCATTGTATTGAATCATCATCATACTGAGACAATACAAATGTGAAATTTACATTTTCAAACAATTCTGAGCTACAAAATACCTTTAAGCCTTCTTGAAGTTCATCCGTAAATGCACTTTTATAAAAAGTCCCTGTATATAATATGTTTACTTTTTTAGATGATGAATTTCTTTTATACAACGTTTTGTTTTCTTCCATTGCATGTGGTATTACAAAACATCTATTTTTATCTAACCCATATAAACTTGAAATACAATTTGCTAATCGTAACGATGGAAAAGTCCATGCTTGTGCACTTGTTTTAGTTGCAATTAGCACTTTTTCCTCTAAGCTTATTTTATGTAAGTCATCTTTACCTATTATTAAAGGATCATTTATATTAACAATATATGGGAATTTCACCTTTTGATACACTCTTACAATCGGGCTTAATGAAATTATTGGTAAAACACGCCCCCAAACAACCTCAACACCGGTAATGTTTTTCAACAATTGCTTTTCATTAAATTTTACCCAAAGAGAATTATGAAGTGTCTTTTTAAACAACTTCACACATAATTTATTAATAGTTTTATAAACAAATACTGGTAATGTTAATCTAGCTCCTTTAGACATCTTGTATATATATGACAATACCTTTTGAATAGCATTTTTATTATTACCACCAGAGGTTAATATTTTTAAGTCAATATCTTTTTTTAATAATATATCTATCCAGTTTTTATTTACAATTCCTTCACTGGACTTATCATAAGGATAAATACTAAAAGCGCTAATAATATTTTTTTTAATCATTAGTTATTGTTTAACATTTGAACTTTTAATTACAGTAAATTTCTTTTTCATTTTTAAAAAAGGCATTTCAAAATAATGGTATGATAATTTTGCTATCAATATTGTTATTACTAAAGTTAGTAGATGTACTACAATATAATTTATTTTACCATCTTTAAAAAAGTAAGCTAACACATATATTACGGTTAAATGATAGACATAAATACCGTATGAAATTTTCCCAATAAAATTAAGTGCTTTTTTTTCTAAAGATATTAACGATTTATTATTAGTCGCCACATTTAAAATGATAATCAAATAGAATACTGAATTAATTTCAGAATCTATAATTGTATATATATGAATTGGCTTAACCAAACACGAATACACTAATACACTCCAGGCTAATACCTGTACTTCTTTCCTATAAACTAATTGTAATATTTTTTTGTTATTATAAACTAAAAAAGCTCCTATAGCACCAAAAGCCATTATATTCAGCCTGAAATCATATAAGAAATGAACCCATAAGGGAAAATCATTCCTTAAAAACATAAAAGCAAAAATCTTAATAACAAAAATTAGTATATAAAAAACGATAAACACCTTTAAATAATTTGAAGAACGCTTTATAATATGTGGCCAAATTAAATAAAATTGCTCTTCAACTCCTACAGACCATAAAGGCCTTATAGACGGCATTGCTATCTTTAAAGCATATGCAATATTCGCTAACATAAACACGCATAACAGTGTTCCTTCAAACATTGAATCTGGTTTTGGTACAATATCAAAATACACTAAAATTAGCGTTATAAAAGTAATTAAATAATAAATAGGCCAGATTCTAAATATTCTACGCAAATAAAACTTTTTAAAATTAATTGATTTCGTTTTTTCTTTCTCCACAAATAACAAGTAGGTAATTAAAAACCCACTTAAAACAAAAAATATATCCACAGCTCTTGAAGCCATACCTGTACTATAGAAGCCTTTCGGAGCAAGCCCAAACAATTCTACAAATTGATCTGTATGCCATATTACAACTAATAAAGAAGCAATAGCCCTGACACCGTTAAGCCCTTTAAAATAAATTGGTTTATCCGCCATAATTAATTTATTATAGTATCTAACGTTTTTTTTAAATTACTAATACTCAAATAATCATCTAAATCCAATCTATTCAATTTCAATTTTTCTGGACTTTCTCCCCAAAGTAAATAAAGTTTTTCAATCAACTCAGCTATTAATTTAACATCATCAATTTCTGACACGAAGGGGTAATTATCTTTTAATAATCTTCTTGTTTCACTATAAAAAGGACCTAATAACATAATCGGCTTATTTGCTTTTACACAATGTGTGAATTTAGCGGGTAAAAATGGGCTTATTTCTGATTTTGCTTCTAAAATAATATTAACACTCGTATGTTTTTGAACAAAAGAAACTTCATTATACGGGACATTTCCTCTACTCCAATAAATATTTTCATCTAATTCCTTCTCTAAATACTCTTTGTGATAATCAGCAGGGCCCAAAAACAATAAGTTAGAAGTTTTTTTTGCTTCTGGATTTTTTTCAAGAAATACATTATACCCGTCAATCAATCCTTTGGGATTTCTTTTTGACATTAAATTACCAGCATGTAATAATGTAAATTTATCTGAGTTAAAATAGCTAGGTGACTTATCATAAATTTCAGTTTCTAAGTCTTGATGAGGTATAATCAAACTTGTATTTAAAAAATTTGGAAAATACGCTCCCATCCATTCTTTTAATAACACACTCGGAAAAGCTGAATAGGCGGCTCTTTCAGAAACTTGTCTAAAAAAGCTCTCTTTGTATTTATACCCTTTTTCAACCCAATTATACGGCCTAGGGTAATAATGAAATGGATACGGATCATGAACATAAGCCATCCACTTATTATGCAAATCGGGCAAAACAAGCATTGCATTATGTGGCCTAAAACTTGCCCCTTTACTAAGGGTGATAATTAAGTCTTCCTTATTATAATATTTTTCTATTGCTTTAGCAATACTTTTCGAGTCATTAAAAAACGTAAAAGAATGTCCGAAAGTGTTTTCCAAAAACTCCGAAAAATTAACTTTTAATAAACGCTGCAAAAAACGCTGTGCTCTACTTAAAACAAACAACAGACTAAACCTACACTCTTTAATACTTATACAATTTATGCCTTCTAACTGTATATTCTTTCTAGTATAATGTAACACTTTTACTGAGCACCCTACCTTTTTTAAATTTTTAATTAACGCAACATTTACTTTTGAACCACTGCTATCTTCAATATCAATAGATTCCGAAACAATTAGTAATTTTAACATCTAGCCACTCTATGAATTAATCTTATAAAAACTTTTTTATTTACACTTGTAAATACCAACAATAACATCACTAAGTGGTCTTTTACCCTGTTTTTTAAAAGCCCTTTTTTTAAATCTTTCTTTATTTCAGACAGGAAAACAGGAGTGTTTTCATTATAAACAGCAAAAGTTATAAATCTAGAAAACACCCTCCCATTAAAGTTATCCGTATTCTTTACAAAATGATAAACATTTCTAAAAGCACTATAATTAGACTCTTCTTTAATATTAGTTTTTCCATATAAATTAGTTGTTATTGACATATTATGTTTTCTATGAAAATATAACGGAACGTTTACATATGAAGCTACTGTCGTTTGTGTAAAAAACAATTTATTAAAAACTTCCCACTCTTCCGCATAAAACAACTTTTCATTAAAGCGAATATCTTTTATATAACTGTACTTAATTAATGGCACCTGGGCTGTAAATAAAGTCCTTGCTAACAAAAAATCCTCAGCTAAATTTTTAATGATTTTTGAATTAAAGCCAACATAATTAGTTATTTCAAATTCATTAATAGTATAAAAATTTTTTGTTGGAAAAATTGTCAAATCTAAATTTTTATTTTTTTCAAATTCTTTAATTTGAATTTCAAATTTCTGAGGATGCATAATATCATCATCATCAAAAAACTGAATATAATCTGTTTCTTGAATCAAATCCATTCCCATATTTCTAGAAGCTGATAATCCTTTGGTATACTTATCTCCCTTTACATGGAAAGAAAACCGAGCATCTTTTTGAATATAACTTTCAACTGTTTCTTTAGTATTATCTATTGAATTATCATCAATTATAATACACTCCCAATTGGTGTAGGTTTGAGCAATTATAGAATCTAACGTTTCCCCTACTAAATTAGCTCTATTGAAAGTGGTTAATATGATGGTTATTTTATTCATTTAAAATTATATTTTCTTTAAACATTTCAATATTAACAATACTGTTTGCTTTCTGCTAAATTCACCAAAAAACAACAATTTCGGGGCATTAATTAACACCTTTAATAAGGTTCTTATATTATGAAATTCTTTCTGACTTTTCCACTGATTTCTTAAAAGATACCATAATTTATTTTTTACAGAATCGCTACTTTTAACTCTTTGTACATATAAGGCTAAATCATTCAGCATCACTTTTCGGTTACTTAAATACTCATTCAAGTCAATTTTACAACCTAAATGCAATGCTTTAACAACCTTCTCTGTTTTAGCATTCCACCGTAATTTTTCTGCCATATGCTTATACATAAAATTTATTGCAATGACATATTTTTCATTAACAGCATTGTCATTATGAATTTCACGTGTCAAACTACCACCATGTAATCTATATTCATATAAATTTTCATTTAAATGAGTAATAGTAAATTGTAACGACGCTCTTAACCAAAAATCATAATCCTCCACTAAAAAAAGAGACTCATTATACCCTTTAAGCTTTTCAAAAACTTCTTTTTTATACATAAAAGAAGCTCCGAATATATTTCCGAAAATTAAATTCACTAAAGGTCCTGCTGTGTGTTTTCTTCTTAAGCTGCCATCTTCACTTATAATATCATAATTAGAAAATACTAAGGATGCTTTTTTGTTTTTTAATTCTTTAAGTAAACATTCCAAAAAATTTGACTTAGCTATATTGTCATCAGAAGTCCAAGTTATATACTCGCCCTTCGCAAGTTGATGCCCTATATTTAAACTTGCAGGCAACTTCTTATTTTCCCGATTATTTATAATTTTTATTCTAGCATCCCTTGCTGCATAACGCTCTACTATAGCTAATGATGAATCCTTAGAACAATCATTAACTATAATTAACTCAAAATTGGAATGTGTTTGATTTAAAAAACTATCTATTGCTACTGCCAGATATTTTTCTCCATTATAAACAGGTAAAACTATTGAAATTAAATCATCCATCTTTTAGGGATTGTTTTTTAAAATTTTATTTTTTTAAGTACCTCATAGCCTTTACCTATCATTAAATTTGAAACTATCCATAAAATATAAATACCTGATTCCTTATACATTTTCATTTTCAATAACCATTTCAAAACAATTATTTGATTTTTGCTAACACTAAATTTAACTTGACTTTCATATGAAAACCGAAGTAATCTCCTAATGCTTCTTTGAATAGATTTTACTGAAGCATCATTATAAATATCTTCTAATAAAAGATTTTCGTGCCAAAATAAATCGTCACTCCTTTTAATTGATTTACTCTCTAATTTAGCCGTGGTAATTGAGCCAGAATGCATTCTTCTTTGGGCAATATCTTTTTTCAAATAACAACCTTTATTGTTTTTATACAAAAACCTTGAAAAAAAATTATATTCCTGACCGAACTTTAGTTTTTCATTAAATGTTATTTCACGCAATACAGATTTACGAATTAGTACATCATTTGTAATCCAACCAATTTGTTGTGCTACAAACTTTTCCACATCAATTGGGTAATCGTAATTTAACTTATATGGTCTTGAAGTTTTACCAAACTCATCAAAGTTAACAGTGTTACCTATTACAAAATCTATATCATCTGTAAAAGCGTTTACTCTCAATGCTAAATTATCGGCATGCATTAAATCATCACTATCAAACCAATTAACAAACTCTCCTTTTGATAACTCAAACCCATAATTCCTACATGCGTTTGCCCCTTTAGGTCTATCCTTTGGCCTTTTATGAAATCGAAATCGTGAATCTTTTTTCACATACTCTCCTATAACATTTTCACTTTCATCAGTAGAGCCATCATCAACTATAATACATTCCCAACTAGTATAGGTTTGCGCTAATATACTCTCAAGCGTTTCTCCAATTAGTGTTGCCCTATTATATGTTGGAATTATGATGGAAACTAGCGGAGCCATGTATCTTTTATATATTTATTTTCAAGATGGCTAATATAATAAAAAGGAATCGTTATTTAGTTCATTGTTATTGCTTGTCCATTTAATAGTTCTCTGATTTTAAACACGTAGCTGTTATTTTGATCTAAAGAAGAAAACAGTACAACATAAAAAATTAGGAATTCCTCTTTACTGCTATGAAATTTCTTTATAGCAGTAAAGAGGAATTCGAATAAATGAAATCACTCATTTATTTTAAAATTGTAATATTAAATTCATTTTCAAAAAGATATTGATGCTCCTTAATTTTCTCTACTGACCAATCCCACCATGCTAACATTTCAATTTTAGTAATTGTTGCTTTATCAAAACGAGACCCTATTACTTTTGCTGGTGTACCTGCCACAATACTAAAAGGAGGAACATCCTTAGTAACCACACTATTTGCTGCCACTATTGCTCCATTTCCAATGGTTACTCCGCCTAGTATTACACAATGTGAACCTATCCATACGTCGTTTTTTATAATGATATCACCTTTACTTACCGTTTCATTTTCCCATTTTTGTTGAAACAAATTTTGCCCCATAAAATAGGTGCTTAGTTTTTTACTGTTATGGTTATACGCCTGCATGGACACATTACGGGCAATTGAGCAAAAACTACCAATAGTTACTTTTTGGTTTCCTGAGTAAATATCTAAATTCGGCCCCCATAGAGAAGTATATTTCCCCAATGATATGTTTCCTTCTAATTTACACTTATGTAACTTACACCCTACACCACTATTAAACGTTCCGGAAATTTGTGCATCATCTATAAAAGTGTCATTCCCCAGTGTTCCAATAAATGATAAGTGCGCATGGGCTACTTTACTATTATTTCCTAATGCCACCTGTGGAGACACGTAGCTTCCTTTTATTAATAATGTTGGATTATCTATCTTTTGTGAAGTATTTACCAACTCCAACTCCTTTTTTAAACGGCGGAGAATTTTTAATTTTAATTTAACTAAAATATTCATAAGCTTACTTATTCAAATAAATTATCGTTTTTTAGTTCTTCTAGGTATTTATCAATCACAACGGAAGAATCATTTTCAAGTATTTCAATCATTTTTTGATGAAAATCTATATCTTTCATACTCAGGTACACCGCTTTATTTGCTGCTGTTAAATTTGGAAAAGATGTTAACCCTATGGGGTTTAACAATATTGTCTTTTTTCCAAAAAAACTGGACTCTATGGCAGTACCTGAAAAATGAGTGATATGCATTTTAGCATTTGCAAGTAATTGTGGTAAGGCATCATTAGTTGCATTATCTATATTTACCTTATGCAACACTCCTTTGTTTTTCAACAAAAGCCTTATGTTATCCAATTCCTCTAACTGCCTTGGATGTAGCCTTATAAACCAAACATAAGGTTGTTTTTTAATAAACTCTATAAGAGTGTCATCAAAAAGTTGTTTTAATGTTAGTGGATTTGGTTGCAAGCTATATAATATATAATTACTATACGGATAATTTTCTTGTTTCCTTTTCCAGTAGTTAACCCATGGATTCCCAATAACTCTAGAGTTATACAATGGTGATGCTTTCACCCATTCATCCAACACGTTTTTACTATAACTATCCCAACACCAATAAGTCCTAGGCAACATATCATATCCTTTTTCTGGCACTGAAGTCCAACTACCATAAGCCAAATGAATTGAGGTTTGCGGACCGTGTTGCATTTCTATAGTTTCAATACCTAACTGATTTGCCGCAGCTATTAAAGCCATTAAATCATCACTATAATAACACAGAATAAGCACTTTTTTAGGTTGTACTTTTTGCAATACTTTTTTAAAAAAAAGAACTTTAGGAGCTAATTGCATTTGTGCCCAATAACGTATATTTTCCTCTGAATTGGCTTTAGTAAAATCTTTTGTTTGTTCATTATGCCGTAGAAAATCTAAAAATAAACTATAGCCTTCTGTATTAAAAGATATTTTTTTAAACTGAAAACCAAAAAAATATTTAAATGCTGTTAAAGCCTTATTAAATTTAAAAAGCAAATCCTTATTATACTGATTGCAAATAGTAGAAGAATCATATTCAAAAAACAACGATTCGTCTTTTAATTGATATTGCTCTATCAATACATCAAAATATCTATTATACCGTTTACCCTTATGATTTACCCTATGTCCATTGGCTCCTAAAAACAAAAACTCTTTTTGAGGCAACTTTTGTTTCCACAAAAAATACTCCTTAAAAACGCCATATATTTTTTGCAACAGTCTTTTTACTCTGTACGCAACCTTCTTTAAAAAGGGTATTTTAAGATCCGATGAGTATATTGATGATTCTTTTTTTTTACCCTCAATTTCAAGCATCAAATAAAAGTACAACCGAATTCTTAGAATGGGCCATATACAAATACCATTAACCCTCCATAAATTAACAGGGAATTTATCTTCTATAGAAACAATAAAATCTCGTATGTCCTCCCTAGAGTTAATCATTTTTAATCCTTAAATAATCTAATGGCTTACCAATATCTATCCAATCATCTTTAACCCTAAAAACCTTTACACCTAATGAATTATCCTTTGCTTTAAGAAATAAATTTGGCATGTCAAAATATTGATTAGCTGGCAACAAAGGCAAAACATTATCATTAAGCAAATAAACACCTAAATTAATATCAAAAGTCGTAGTCGGCTTTTCTTTTAAACTTATCAAATTTTGTTGATTATCAAACTTAACCTCTGCAAAAGGATTTGTGTAACTCTCTTCTTTTGTACACATAACTGCATCTGCGTTATTCACATCATAATAACTAAGTATTGATTGATAATCGATACTTGTTATTACATCACCATTTATAACAAAAAAAGGGTCTTTAAACTTATTTTTGTTTAACAAGCTTAATGCGCCAGCTGTACCTAACTTTTTATCTTCTATTAAATATTCAATTTCAACTCCTAGTCTACTTCCTTCATTAAAATAATCTTGAATAATTTCTTTTTTATGATTTAAACAGAATATAAACTTATAAAAACCTTGGCTTTTGAATGATTCCACAATATACTCCAAAATAGGTTTTCCTTTTATTTGAAGCATTGGTTTTGGCACATTTTTAGTTAACTCACCAAGCCTTGACCCTAAACCACCAGCCATAATAATGACATAATTTGGTTTATACTCAATATCAAAATTATTAAGCAAAAACACCTCTTTTAACGCTCCATTTTCATCAACTAAAGGGACATGTAAACGCCTGTTCTTTTTTAAATAATTAGTTACCTGATCCTTAGGAGTTGTATGTAATAATGTTAATGGGGTTTTATTGATAATATCTAATACATCCTTTTTTTGATTTAACAATGCTTTTCTTACATCACCATCAGTAACAATACCAAACAACTTTTCTGAATCATCTACAACAGCAATAAAACCAACACCAAATGAATCTATATATTTAATTATATCTTCAAATGATTTTATTTTTTTTAAATATACTTTATAACTTTTCATTATTTTATTTTTGACTTAATAAAAACTCTGCATATTCAAAATCTTCTATATAATCAATGTCTATAGAATTCTTTCTTTCCATAATGTATGCAAATGATTTTTCAGAATAATACTTTTGTTGTTTAATTAAATTTGAGGAAAAAATAAAAATAGCACCATTTGGATAATATGTAACTTTATTCTCTTGTCTATTAGTCAAATTATCCTCAAATATTGATGAAAAAGTTAAATCTTCATTTATGTGTTTATGCCACACAATTGGATGTGCTTCTTTAGTATATGAAATAACAGAATCTGCATTATTTTCATAAAAAAGGGTTATTGAATTTTCAATATCCAATGTTGTTTTTAATGGAGATGTAGGTTGCAAAACGATAAATTCGGTAACGCTTTTCCCCATTTCTTTCCATCTATCCAACATATATATATAAGTATCTATTGCTTTTGAATCATCTTTCGCCAAACTATCTGGTCTTAAAAATGGAACTTTAGCCCCGTACTTTTTTGCAATTTCAGAAATCTCAAAATTATCAGTTGATACATATACTTCATCTATCAAAGAAGAATTTAATGCTGCCTCAATTGTATATGCTATTAATGGTTTTCCTAACAACATTTTTATATTTTTATTAGGCAACCCTTTCGACCCTCCTCGTGCAGGTATTAGTGCTATCATTACTCTAAATCTTTTCTACTTATTACTGCATCTGCTTCAAGGTCACAATTCACTTTTCTCCCAACAACAAAACTATACTCATTTGGTGGTATCCCCGTCCCAGGTCTTTTATACACAAGGTCATCCTCAGTTAACACAACACCCTTCTTTATGGCTTTAGCAGTAATAATACTGCGTCTAAATTTAGATTTTTTATTTTCTTCATCTTTAGAAACACTTCTATATAAATTTCCTAAAGCTGCGTTAATTTTTTTAGAATCATGGCATATAACTTTCATCTCTTCCGGGTTTGCAGAAATATCATGATCCCAACCAGACATATTTTTATCCAATGTGAAGTGCTTTTCTATTATACAAGCACCCAATACTACTGAAGCTAGTGGAATTGAAGCACCAAAAGAATGGTCTGAGAATCCAATAGGCAAATCAAAGGCTTGTTGCAACATTGTAATATTTCTTAAATGAATATCCTTATCTTTTGGTGGATATATTGAAATACAATGCAATAAAACGATATTATTGTTTCCTTGTTCTTTAATAGTTTTAACTGCAGTTTCAATCTCAGCTAAAGTTGACATTCCCGAAGACACAACAATTGGTTTCATTGTTTTAGCCACATACTTTAAAAAAGGAATGTTATTAATATCCATAGAAGCTATCTTTAAAAATGGCACATCTAATTCCATTAATAAATCTACTTCTGAATTTGAGAATGGAGAAGAGCAAAAATCTACTCCTTTATCTTTACAATAATCATTTAATTCATGGTGCTGTTCAGGTCGTAAATAGTACTTACCTACCATTTCCTTTAAAGAACCAAAATGTTTTTTACCGCCATCACCATCATCATAACTTTGATTTCTATCATATTCTTCTTTTGCAATCAATGATTCTGGTGTCCATGATTGAAATTTCACAGCATCGCATCCGCATTCTACAGCACTATCAATCATTTTCTTAGCCAAATTGATATCTCCATTATGATTTGCTCCTATTTCAGCAATAATATATGGCTCACAAAAATTGAATACCTCTTTATTTGGTGTTAATTGTATTTTCATATTTGTATTTCTTCCCACCAAAATGGGTTTTTATTTTTTAAATTATAATTGATATCCTCTGGAGTCATCTTTTCAACTTTCAACTTAGACTCCTGATACAACCTTGCTTCTTTTTCAAAAAGGATATTCTCCTTCGCTAATGCAATATAATGGTTTAATTTTACTGCAAATCCTTTTTTAAATTCTTCTAATGTTATTTTTTTTCTTCCAATCGTATTGTTTTCATGCTGCCTATAATAAATAAAAGTATCAGATGTAAAACATACTTTAACATCATTCATTAATATTCTAGTAAACAACAACCAATCAACCGCTATTATTTTTTCATCAAAAAAAAGATTTTCTGGTAACACTGTATTTCGAATTGCTGTATTTCCTAAACCTAAAAAATTATAATCCGAAATTGAATCTAAAGAAATTTGGTGTTTTAATTCAACTCTTCCTTCCCAGTATCTGCTTTCAATTAACTCTTCTTTATCAGAAACTAAACATAAATCATTAATTATAATATGGTGATTTTGCAGTAAAACCTTATTTAAAGCTACTCTATTTTCAGGAAAGTAATCGTCTGTGTCACCAAAAACAGTATTCGTAAATTCAGACTTTTTAAGGTATTCAAGCATTATTGTTCTCACTTCACCAATACTACCAGAAACAGGAACAACTTTATATTCTATTTTATAATTAAGTAAGTAAGACTCTAAATTTACTACTCCATCATTAAATAATAATAATGTAAAATCTTTATCTGACTGATTTTCTAACGACTTCAAAAAAGCCCTAAAGTACTTTAAATTATTAGGAAAAATAACACTGCAAAAACAAGTCTTCTCCATTTGATTTATATTTTTTTTGAACTATTTAAATATACCTCAGAATCATTAACATTTTTTAAAACAATACTTCCCATACTTATTATTGCATGATTAGTTATAGAAATACCATTTCTTATAACTGAAGCAGAACCTATAAAACATTTATTTCCAACGACAACATTTCCATTCAAAATAGCATTAGTAGATATGTGACAGAAATCCCCAACAAAAGTATCATGCTCAACTAATGCTTTCGTGTTTATAATACAGTTTTTTCCAATTTTCACATCAGCATTTACCATCGCTTGATGCATGATTATCGTCCCTTCATCAATTGAAGCATGCTTAGACACATAAGCTGACGAGGCTATAATTACTGGTAATATATATTCTAATTCTTTTAATAAATGAAATAACTTAACTCTAATCATGGTAGATTTAATTTGACCAACAGTTATTAAGGCATAATCATATTTTTTACGCAAAGATTTCAAATCATCATCACAACCTATAATTTTATATCCTAAAATAGAGTCTCCAATTTTTTCTTTAGCGTCAATTATTCCTGCAATTTCATATTCATTCATTGATTCAAGGACATCAATACAAGATTTACAATGTCCTCCACCACCAATTAATATAATTTGCTTTTTACTCATTACTTGACTCTTACACTACTCGCTATATTTACTACTCTATCTTCTAACCATTCAGCGTTTGACAAATCTGACTTAGGGCAGTTTTTAAACATTTCTAATTTATTCATCAATGACCAAATAGGCCTAGTCATTACACCATTATCATTAGTACATTCCAAGAAATTATCTCTTTCACTTCTATCTTTTAATATTACAGCATTTAGCCAATAATTAGATTTTGAATATTTAACTTCTCTTACTAGTTCAAGATATTGATTGTCTTTTAAAAAATTAGCATATAAATCCGATAATGCTCTTTTATTTTCTATATAATTATCTAACTGCTCCAATTGTCCACAAGCTAAAGCTGCATTTAAGTTAGGCATTCTGTAGTTATAACCAATGGCGTCATGCTCATATTCCCATTTATGTGGTCTTTTTGCTTGAGTAGACAAATGTTTTGCACGCTTCGCAATTGTTTCATCATTAGTAATAATAGCTCCTCCACCACCGGAAGTAACCGTTTTATTACCATTAAAACTAAATACACCTAATAAACCAAATGTTCCCGTATGCTTATCTTTATAAGTACTTCCTAACGATTCTGCGGCATCCTCCACAACAGGTATGTTATACTCATTACAAACCGAAACCAACTCGTCAATATACAACGGCAAACCAAATGTATGCATGGGCACACATGCAGCTATTCTTTTACCAGTAAACTTATTATAACATTTACCTTCCCTAACTTCTGCTATTTCCTTTAAATATATTTTTAATTTAGAAGGCGATAGCCCCAAAGTATCTCTATCAACATCAACAAAATGTGGTGTTGCATTTGCATAACTAATAGCATTTGCAGTAGCAACAAAAGTTAAGGATTGTGTTAACACTTCATCTTCTTTTTCAACTCCTGCTAATAAAAGCGCTAAGTGAAGTGAATTTGTACCATTTACAGTTGCAATAGCGAATTTAGCACCTGTAATATCACACATCATTTTTTCAAACTTATCAACATACTCTCCTACTGAAGAAACAAATGTAGATTCAATAGCATCTAAAACATACTTTTTTTCATTACCTATAAATCGTGGTTC
>Ga0209291_1001082_pt1 | contig 25045 bp, 24 predicted proteins | sample GOMGulsemesocosm_FD_184633 | JGI IMG/M metagenome (GOLD analysis project Ga0209291, IMG submission 184633) | Methane-oxidizing microbial communities from mesocosms in the Gulf of Mexico - GOM9B Gulf of Mexico (SPAdes) (version 2) | ecosystem: Environmental > Aquatic > Marine > Cold seeps...
AGTATTGAAGATTGTTCAGCAAGCGTTAAATCTGCAACAGTATTAAGAATATACTCATCAGCAGAGTCCCAAGCTTGCAGTTGCTCAACGCTACGTTTAGGGTAGCGGTACAAAGATAATTCGATACTTTCAAGAGATAGTTCAGTGTTCATAATATGATCCAGTTAAGGTTGATCGTGCATTTTACACTGTTATTTTACTAAATATATAAAGAAGAGGTTTTTAAATGTCATTAGGTAACGATATTAAACAGCAGTTATTGGCAAGCTTTGATATTCAGCATTTAGAGGTGGTTTGTGATAGCCATAAACACAATGTGCCACCGGGCACCGAAATCCATTTTTCGGTGGTGGTCGTTGCGACGGAATTTGAAGGGAAAATGTTGATTGCACGTCATCGTATGGTTAACAGTGCGTTGGTTGCTCAATTTGAAGCGGGGATTCACGCATTATCAATTCATGCCTATACCCCTGAACAATGGGCTAAAAAAAATGATCAAGATCAAAAAATGCCCGAGTCTCCAGATTGTTTAGGCTAATTATCCGTAAATTTAAATAAATGATTAATTACATGTTACACACTGTGAGTTCATGTTAATTTTCGACGCTGTTTTTTCAATTGTTCGATCTATCATTAAATATGACTAAAATGAGGTTAATAAAATATTTTTTTTTACTTTATTAACTGATTTATGCATTTCTATATGATTTAAGCTTTTGTTTTTAATCTTTTATTTACGCTTTAATAAGTTTGCTTTATAAGTACTCGTTACATGATGAAGTGCGAGCAATCATATTAAATTAGTGCTAGAATAAGCCAAAATTTTTTGTTAACTAAGACGTACCGCCTTGTGAGTACCTACTTGTGGGTTGTTTTAGGCGTGCCGTTTTTTGTTGATAAAAGTGTTCTTTATCTTCCTAAAAAAAGTAGTGCATGTGAGTATGATTACGATAAAAAAAGGACTGGATCTACCTATCGCAGGTAAACCTGAGCAAGTGATTCATGATGGCCCTGCTATCAAACGAGTTGCTGTTCTAGGTGAAGAGTATATTGGAATGCGCCCAACGATGAGTATTAAAGTTGGTGATCGTGTTAAGAAAGGTCAGGTTATTTTTGAAGACAAAAAGACACCGGGCGTAAAATATACAGCCTTCGCTGCAGGAACAATTGCTGAAGTTAACCGTGGCGCTAAGCGGGTCTTACAATCGGTAGTTATTGACGTTGACGGTAACGAGAGTGAGAAATTCGCTCAGTTCAAATCAACTGAAATTGCTAATCTTGACCGCGATGTAGTGGTTAACAATCTTGTAGACTCAGGCTTATGGACTGCATTACGCACTCGTCCATTTAGTCGTGTTCCTGCAATTGACAGTAATGCATCAGCAATTTTCGTTACAGCAATGGATACTAATCCATTAGCTGCAGATGCTGCATTAATTATCAATCAAAACAGCGATGCATTTGTTGATGGTTTAAATGTTATTTCACACTTAACAAGCGGTAAAGTTTACGTTTGTAAAGCGGAAGGTACATTACCTAAATCAACAGCATCAAATGTTGAAGAGCAAGTATTTTCTGGCCCTCATCCTGCTGGTCTTGCTGGTACACATATCCATTTATTAGAATCAGCTGGTACGAACCGTACTGTTTGGTCTATTGGCTATCAGGATGTTATCGCTTTTGGTAAGTTATTCACTACTGGTGAACTACATACTGACCGTGTTATTTCACTCGCAGGCCCTGCTGTGAAAAAACCACGTTTAATTAGCACTCGTCTAGGCGCATCAATTACAGAATTAACTGCAAGTGAACTTAATGCTGGTGAAAATCGCATTATTTCAGGCTCTGTATTATCTGGTGTTAAGTCTGAAGGTGTACATGCTTATCTTGGCCGTTACCACAGCCAAATCAGTGTATTAACTGAAGGCCGTGAGAAAGAGTTTATCGGGTACATGAAACCTGGTAGCAACAAATTCTCTGTCGCTAACGTATTTACTTCTGCATTCAACCGCGCACGTCAATTCAACTTTACTACAACCACTGGTGGTAGTGATCGTGCAATGATGCCTATTGGTAACTATGAGCGCGTTATGCCATTAGATATCTTACCAACTATGTTACTGCGTTCATTAATAACGGGTGATACAGATGAAGCGGTTACGTTAGGTTGTCTTGAATTAGACGAAGAAGATTTAGCGTTATGTACTTTCTCTTGCCCTGGTAAGTACGACTTTGGTCCAATTCTACGTGATTGTCTAACGACAATTGAGAAGGAAGGTTAAGCATGGGTCTTAAGAATTATATCGAAGGGATTGAACATCACTTCGAACCAGGTGGTAAACACGAGAAGTGGTTTGCCCTGTATGAAGCAATTGCAACAGGCCTATTTACACCTGGCTTTGTGACAAAAGGTAAAACACACGTACGTGATAACATCGATTTAAAACGTATCATGATTATGGTGTGGATGTGTACTTTCCCAATGATTTTCTGGGGTATGTACAACATTGGTGCTCAAGCAAATACGGCTATCGCAACAGGTGCTGGTATTGCATTTGATGATTGGCATGTTGCGCTACTGAGTGCGCTTGGCGTTACTATGGGTGAGGGTGCTGGCATCTTTGCAAACATGGTGTACGGTGCAGTTTATTTCCTCCCTATTTACGCGACAGTGTTTATAGTGGGCGGTTTCTGGGAAGTTTTATTTGCAGCAGTGCGTAAGCATGAAGTAAATGAAGGTTTCTTCGTAACATCTATCCTATTTGCACTTATCCTGCCTGCTAATATTCCATTATGGCAAGCGGCTATCGGTATTACTTTCGGTGTTGTAATCGCGAAAGAAGTATTCGGTGGTACAGGTAAGAACTTCTTAAACCCTGCATTAGCAGGTCGTGCGTTCTTATTCTTCGCATACCCATCTGACATTTCAGGTGATGCTGTTTGGACTGCTGTTGATGGTTTCTCTGGTGCTACAGCGCTAAGCTCTGCAGCTGCTGGCGGTCTTGAAGGTTTAACAAGTTCACTGACTTGGGCGGATGCATTCATTGGTAACATGCAAGGTTCTACGGGTGAAGTATCTACATTACTAATCCTATTAGGCGGCGGTGTTTTATTGTTTGCTCGTATCGCATCGTGGAGAATTGTTGCTGGTGTAATGGTTGGTATGGTAGCGACAAGCTTACTGTTCAATATGGTTGGTTCTGACACTAATCCAATGTTCGAAGTACCATTCTACTGGCACTTAGTACTGGGTGGTTTCGCATTCGGTATGATGTTCATGGCGACTGATCCTGTATCTGCATCATTTACTGATAACGGTAAATGGGCTTACGGTATCCTTATCGGCCTAATGGTTGTACTGATTCGTGTAGTTAACCCTGCATTCCCAGAGGGTATGATGCTAGCAATCTTATTTGCTAACTTATTCGCACCTCTATTTGATCACTTTGTTGTTCAAGCTAACATTAAACGGAGACTTGCACGCAATGGCTAGTAAAGAAACTCCAATGAAAACTATCACAATCGTTGCGGCGCTGTGTTTAGTATGTTCAATCATCGTATCTGGTGCAGCTGTAGGCTTACGTGATGCTCAAAATGCTAACAAAGCATTAGACAAGCAAACTAACCTACTTTCTGTTGCTGGAAAGTTAAAAGCAAATGCGAATGTTGGCGAAGTTTACGCTGAATTTGTTGAAGCTAAATTTGTTGATTTAAGTACGGGTGAGTATGTTGAAGAAAATGCAGCGACATTTGATCAACTTAAAAACGTAAAAGATCTAGCGAAAAGTACCGACCTAAAAGGTAAAGATGTTGCTGGTATCAAACGACGTTCAAATGTTGCTGATGTTTATCTTGTAAAAGATGCACAAGGTAACGTTGAGTCTTACGTTCTGCCTGTATACGGTCGTGGCCTATGGTCAACTATGTATGCATTCGTTGCAATCGACAAAGATGGCAAAACAGTGAAACGCATTCAGTACTATGACCAAGGTGAAACTCCGGGTCTAGGTGGCGAAGTGTTAAACCCACTGTGGACAGCTAAATGGGAAGGCAAACAACTATTCAATGCGAATGGTGATGTTGCAATCCGTGTAGTGAAAGGTGGCGGTCAAGATAATACTCCTTCAGGTATTGATGGTCTATCTGGTGCGACGCTAACTAGCCAAGGTGTTGAAAATACATTCCAGTTCTGGATTGGTGAAAACGGTTTTGGTCCTTTCTTGAAGAAATTGCAAAACGGAGGCTTAAACAATGGCTAAGTCTGACTTAAGAGAAGTAGTTACTTCCCCTATTGTTACTAACAACCCAATTGCATTACAAATCCTAGGTGTTTGTTCTGCTCTGGCTGTAACAACTAAGATGGAAACAGCGTTTGTAATGACAATCGCTGTAATGTTAGTAACGGCCTTTTCAAGTTTCTTTATCTCATTAGTACGTAACATTATTCCTAATAGTGTTCGTATTATTGCGCAAATGGCAATCATTGCATCATTGGTAATCGTTGTTGACCAAACGCTTAAAGCGGTAGCATTCCAGTTATCAAAAGAGCTTTCAGTATTCGTTGGTCTTATCATTACAAACTGTATCGTAATGGGTCGTGCTGAAGCATACGCAATGAAGAGTAAGCCAATTCCAAGTTTCTTAGATGGTATCGGTAACGGTTTAGGTTACGGTGCGATCTTACTTGCTGTTGCGACAGTACGTGAAATCTTTGGTTCAGGTACTTGGTTTGGTATTGAAATTTTACCACTAATTCAAAACGGTGGTTGGTACCAATCAAATGGTCTATTACTACTTCCGCCAAGTGCATTCTTCATCATTGGTTTATTGATTTGGGGTCTACGTACGTGGAAACCAGAGCAAGTTGAGCCAAAGGGGTAAACAATGGAACATTATATTAGTTTATTCGTACGTGCTATTTTTATTGAAAACTTAGCATTATCATTCTTCTTAGGCATGTGTACATTCCTTGCGGTATCTAAGAAAGTGACAACAGCGATCGGTCTTGGTGTTGCAGTAACGGCTGTACTTACCATTTCAATCCCTGTTAACCAAGTTATCTATAGTGGCGTACTTGCACCAGGTGCACTTGCATGGGCTGGTTTCCCAGACGCTGACTTAAGCTTCTTGGGCTTCATCACGTTCATTGGTGTAATCGCTGCACTAGTACAAATCTTAGAGATGGTGTTAGACAAGTTCTTACCAGCTCTATATAACGCACTGGGTATTTTCCTACCGTTGATCACAGTAAACTGTGCAATCTTCGGTGGTGTATCTTTCATGGTACAGCGTGACTACAACTTTACTGAATCAGTAGTATATGGTTTTGGTAGTGGTCTAGGTTGGATGTTAGCTATCGTTGCGATGGCCGGTATTCGTGAGAAAATGAAATATTCAGATGTGCCAGATGGACTACGTGGTTTAGGTATTACCTTTATTACAGCAGGTCTTATGGCGCTAGGTTTCATGTCATTTTCTGGTATTCAGTTATAACAAACAGCTGGCTTCGGTCAGCATGTTTCAAGAGCAAAGGATAAGTCGATGGAAGTCATTCTCGGCGTAGTCATGTTCACGATTATCGTTTTAGCACTGGTAACAGTTATTCTGTTTGCTAAGTCTAAATTGGTAAGTGAAGGTGATATTACAATTAGTATTAACGGTGACGCTGAAAAATCAGTGGTAGCTGGAGCGGGTGGTAAATTACTCGGAGCACTTGCAGGTAGTGGTATTTTCGTTTCTTCAGCTTGTGGTGGCGGTGGCACATGTGGTCAGTGTCGTGTGAAAGTGAAATCGGGTGGTGGTGATATTCTACCAACTGAACTTGATCACATATCTAAAGGTGAAGCACGTGACGGCGAGCGTTTAGCATGTCAAGTTAGCGTAAAAGTTGACATGGACATCGAGCTACCTGAAGAAATCTTTGGTGTTAAAAAATGGGAATGTGAAGTTATCTCTAACGATAACAAAGCAACGTTCATTAAAGAGCTTAAAATGGCTATTCCAAACGGTGAAGCGGTTCCTTTCCGCGCCGGTGGTTATATCCAAATTGAAGCGCCTGCTCACCATGTTAAATATTCAGATTATGATATTCCTGAAGAGTATCGTGGTGACTGGAAACACTTTGGTTTCTTTGATATTGAATCTAAAGTTGATGAAGAGACAATTCGTGCTTACTCTATGGCTAACGCGCCAGAAGAAGCAGGTATTATTATGCTTAACGTGCGTATTGCTACGCCTCCGCCGCGTAACCTTTCTTTACCAGCGGGTAAGATGTCTTCGTACATCTTTAGCTTAAAAGCTGGCGATAAAGTAACTATCTCAGGTCCATTTGGTGAGTTCTTCGCAAAAGAAACTGACAATGAAATGGTATTTGTTGGTGGTGGTGCTGGTATGGCGCCTATGCGTTCACACATCTTCGATCAACTTAACCGTCTGAATACAGACCGTAAAGTTTCATTCTGGTATGGTGCTCGTTCTAAGCGTGAAATGTTCTATGTAGAAGATTTCGATATGCTTGCTAAAGAAAACGAAAACTTTGAATGGCATGTTGCATTAAGTGATCCACAACCAGAAGATAACTGGGAAGGTTACACTGGCTTCATCCATAACGTGATCCTTGAGAATTACCTTGCGAATCACGAAGCGCCAGAAGATTGTGAGTACTACATGTGTGGTCCACCAATGATGAATGCTGCTGTTATCGGTATGCTAAAAGATCTTGGTGTTGAAGATGAAAACATCTTACTCGATGACTTTGGTTAATAGTTTTTGATTCAATTCAAATCGATGTATCGATGGCTAGCTCTGATGGGGCTAGCCATTTTCATTCTTGGTTGTAGTGAGCAAAAAAGTACAGAAGAAGTGCTTTTCTCTGGTCCTACTATGGGTACAACTTATCACATGAAAGTAGTGGGTTTCCCACTGTCTGAACAAGATAAGCAAAATATCCAAGTCGAGATTGATAAACGTTTAGAATTAGTTAACGATCAGATGTCGACTTATCGCCCTAATTCAGAGTTATCACGCTTTAATCAAAGCGTTGCAGTTACTGGTTTTGAAGTATCACGTGATACAGCAAAAGTCGTGCTAGAAGCTCTTCGTTTAAATAAATTGACGAATGGTGCATTAGATGTAACCGTTGGTCCTTTGGTTAATCTGTGGGGATTTGGCCCAGATAATAAACCGGAACAAATACCGTCACAGCAACAGTTAGATATTGTTAAGCAACGTATTGGTATTCAGCATTTAGCTGCGACAGAAACAACTTTAAGTAAAGATATTGACGGTTTATACGTTGATTTGTCTTCAATTGCTAAAGGTTATGGCGTCGATGTTATTGCTGAATATTTTACTTCATTAGGGATTGAAAACTACCTAGTCGAAGTGGGCGGTGAACTGCGTATTAATGGTGTGAATGCACGCGGTATTGATTGGCAAGTTGCGGTTGAGAAACCGACAGGTGCTGGTCAAAGTGTGCAAGAAGTAATTGCTGTTGGTAACAATGCAATTGCTACATCAGGTGATTACCGTAATTATTACGAGCTTAATGGTGAGCGTTTTGCGCATACGATTGATCCAATAAGCGGTAAACCGATTAAACATAAGCTGGTTTCTGTGACTGTTATCCATACTTCATCAATGACAGCTGATGCACTTGCAACTGCACTAATGGTGATGGGTGAGAAAGACGGTCTTGAGTTTGCCAAACAGCAAGGTTTAGCTGTATTGATGATCTCAAAGTCAGATTCAGGTTATAATGAAGTGTATACCAAACAGTTCGAACCTTATTTAAAGTAGAGGCTAATATGGCTTATTTTGCTGCGACATTTGTTATGTTTGCGTTAGTTATTGCCGGTATGTCGATTGGTTATATCGTGCAAAAGAAATCAATCACAGGTAGCTGTGGCGGTATTAGTAACTTAGGCATGGAAAAGGCGTGTGATTGCCCAGATCCTTGTGATAAGCGTAAAGCTAAAATGGCAAAAGAAGAAGCTAAACAAAAGATGTTACACGAGAATCGTATCATCTAGTTTATGCCAAGCACCTAGCTATAAAGTGCAATACGCACTTTATAGCTTTTTCTTCTAATTATTTCATTCAAATCTCTAAACCATCGATATTACTTCCTTGCTAATACCTTCCTAAAGACGCTGATTATCTAATTCAATATTATTCACACATCCTTGTACTTATTAATGGGTATTTGTCTTGTGGTTGATATGGATCAAATATGTATTTTTTTAATGTGGCAAAGTATACCTAAGTTAAGGTTTTGTTATTAAATGATGCAAAAGAACATCAAGTGTAATGAAACTGTATTTTAAATGAAAAACATACCCGAATTGATGGAGCCTACATGAACAAGAACATATTATCAGGATTAATCACCGCATCTCTATTATCAGCAACGCTTGCAGCCCCAGCTTTTGCTCATCAGCAAGGGGATATTATTGTTCGTGCGGGCGCCATCGTTGTAGCACCAAATGAGTCAAGTGATGATGTACTTGGTTCAGGTGAATTTAAAGTGAGTGATAATACTCAGCTAGGACTTAACTTCACTTATATGGCAACAGATAATATTGGTATTGAACTGGTTGCAGCTAGCCCGTTCACCCATGAGGTTGCATTAGAGGGAGTCGGTGTTATTGCTGAAGTTAAACAATTACCACCAACGCTACTGGGACAGTATTACTTTGGTGATGCGAGCTCTAAGTTCCGCCCTTATATTGGTGCCGGTATTAATTTTACGGTGTTCTTTGATACTGAGTTTAATGGCACGGGGACTGGTGCTGGTCTATCTGATTTGGATCTAAGTAATTCGGTTGGCTTAGCCGCACAAGCTGGTATTGATTATAAAATTAATGATAAGTGGTTAGTAAATGCTTCAGTCATGTATGCGGATATTAATACGGATGTAAGCTTCAAAGCGGGTGGTGTTGATAAAAAAATCAAAACAGACATCGATCCATTGGTATACATGGTTAGCGTCGGTTATGTATTTTAATTAGCTTTACAGTTTTAATTCTCTAGATATAACAAGGTGCATCAGCATCTTGTTTTGTTTGTGGCTCAATATAATGTCCTATCGTTACACCTTCCTTGTTCAATTATTTCCTCCTGTCTTAATCCGTTTTTATACAGTTCTGTTTTTGATTATGCATGTTTCGGCTGTGTCATTTAAGCCGTAGATTACAATCCCTTACACAGCAGCCGTAATAGACAACGTATGCTATTAGCATTCGAATTCTTAAATGTGCTATATCGAGTGATGAGTTGTTTTGTGGAATATCCGTGAACACCCATTATTTAAAATATTAGAGGATAAATAATGTTTGGTCGAAATAAAAGTTATGATTTGGAAAGGTCAAGAGATGGCTTTGAAAAAGGGAAAAGCAGAGAGTCTATATTAGCGAATGCTGGCATTGCAGGAGTTGGAACTCAAGGTGGTTTCAGTCGTAGAGATTCGACAGTTGGTGTTAAAAGAAGCGCGAAACTAAATGCCCGTCAAAAGAAGTTATCTAATAAAACGGGTTATACAAAGAAGTCTGCTTACGATGATGCAAAGTTATTCGGTCTAACTGCTAAAGATATGCGAGGTGATATAGCAGGTTATATCGGAGACTCGGCAGATGCTATTAATGATCTTTCTAAATATATGTCTGGGGAAGGTAATGCGTACACTGGTGGGGAAGGGCTGGAAGCCTCTGCTTCAACTATTCTAGGGCCATTGATGCTAGCCCATACTACAGCAGTAAATATATATGAATGGAAAAAAGACTTTAGTGATGCGCAAAGCCTTCCAGCTAATCCACTACTTTCAACTATAGATGCTGCATTGTATGAGAATACTAAAACGGCGGCATACTTTAAGAAGAGAATGCTAAAGAAAATAGCAGGTGATTCAGTTTCATTCGGTGGCACTATGCTGAGTAGCGTCACTCACGTAAATGCTCTCGGTGCAGCTCGTCATGGGCGCTCGGATGCTAAGACTATTGCGCATTTAGTTCGACTTAATGAGCTACTTAAGAAATATAAAAGTAAAGGGCTAACAGCTGAGTATAATCTGTGTAAGGTTATTATCGATGCTAAAAAGCTGAAAGTAGAATCACAGTCGGCAGCGTTAGTCGCTGATATGATTCCTGGTAATATAGGCGGAGCTGCTACAGCTGCTATAAGTTTTGTACATGGACAAACATTAGCTTTCCGATTATCGAATATGGCTATTGATATTGAAAAGGCGGCTAAAAGGCTACACTATCGTGCTTTTTATGAAATGGATGATGATTATGGGATTGCTGGTTTATTTGGTGAGCAGGCCGTTAATGAGTATGCTAGCGAGACTCCAGCTCTAGAGATGGTGCGTGAACTATTCTCGCAAGTAGGACGAATAGAGAAAGAGAGAGTACTCATTAACTTCTCTGGTCACAAGTTAAAACTGGGCGGAGAGCATCGTCGAGCGGATAAGTTGATGCGCGAGCCTGCTGGGTGGCTGACAATTGTAGATAAATTAAATTTGATTTAATTTTCTAAAAAAAACCTTAACTTGTACATGGATGTGCAAATTAAGGATAAATATCAACTATAAAATATTAGCTCAATATATACCCTAATTCACTTCAATTTATTATTTAATTATTTGTTCTCTGCATTAATTTTATTTATAATTAACTGGTCTTTTATACAGTCCTTATTTGTGCTGTGCTACTTAGTTGGTTATGACTCGTTAAGCTTATGAGAAAAATAATTCATATCGATATGGACGCGTATTTCGCCAATGTAGAAATACGTGATAATCCAGCTTACAAAGATATTCCTATTGCGATTGGTGGCATGAGTGATCGTCGTGGCGTGATAGCAACATGCAACTATATTGCGCGCCAATATGGGGTGCGCTCTGCCATGTCCTCTTATAAAGCAATGCAGCTCTGCCCTGATCTAACATTAGTACCGTCACGTATGCAGGTATATAAAGAAGTCTCAGCCCAGCTCCATGAAATATTTTCTCGCTATACCGATCTGATAGAACCGCTATCATTAGATGAAGCTTATTTAGATGTCACGGATTGTGAATTATTTTCTGGTAGTGCCACGTTAATTGCCGAAGATATTCGTAAAAGCATTGAGTCAGAGTTAGCACTTACTGCGTCTGCAGGTATTGCACCTGTTAAATTTTTGGCTAAAGTAGCATCCGATATTAACAAGCCTAATGGTCTCTTTGTTATTACGCCTTCACAAGTAAAATCCTTTGTCGCAGATTTACCACTGAATAAGATCCCTGGTGTGGGAAAGGTCACTTGGCAAAAGCTTAATCGTGTTGGTTTATATACTTGCGCTGATGTGCTTAAATTCCCACCCGAAGACATAATTGAGAGTTTTGGAAAGCTAGGCCATAGTTTATTGGAACGCTGTCAGGGCATTGATAATCGGCCTGTTTGTAATGAACGTCATCGTAAGTCGGTGGGGGTTGAGATTACTCTACCTGAAGATATTGTCACGCTAGAACAGTGCATGGTGTTATTTCCTCAGCTATATCAAACCTTGTTGCAGCGCCTAGAAAAAGCCTCTCCTGAAATGCGGATCACTAAGCAAGGCGTTAAGCTTAAGTTTAATGATTTTACGCTAACCAGTACAGAGCAAAGTATTACCAACCTCGATGAGTATCTCTTTACTGATTTGTTTGCCCAAGCATTAACAAAGCAAGAACAACGTGGAATTCGTTTAATTGGTTTATATGTCGGCCTTGCTGGCGACAACGACAGTGAACAATATAACCTACTGTTTTAGCAGTGCTTTCACTTCATGTAATAATTTTATTTATCTTTCTATAATTTATCTGTCACCTTTCTATATTCCTAAAAGTTATTAAAAATCAGTTTATGTTCTTTGGCGGTTATAAGTAAAAGGGCTATATTGATCCAAACGATATGAAATTATCCAATTTGGTCTGATGGAGTAGAAGATGAATCAACAGAGGTTGACCCACCTTAAACAGCTGGAAGCTGAAAGTATCCACATAATCAGGGAAGTTGCGGCAGAGTTTGATAATCCGGTAATGATGTATTCAATCGGTAAAGACTCGTCTGTGATGCTACACCTAGCTCGTAAGGCTTTTTACCCAGGTAAAATCCCATTTCCATTATTGCATGTTGATACTAACTGGAAGTTTCGCGAAATGATTGAGTTTCGTGACAAGACGGTTGCGAAATACGGTTTTGATCTGTTAGTACACAAAAATCCTGAAGGGATTGCAATGGGCTGTAGTCCATTTGATCACGGCAGCTCAAAGCACACCGATATAATGAAAACCCAAGGTCTTAAACAGGCGCTGGACAAATACGGTTTTGATGCGGCATTTGGCGGCGCACGACGTGATGAAGAAAAATCACGTGCTAAAGAACGTGTTTATTCATTCCGTGATAAGAACCATCGTTGGGACCCGAAAAATCAACGCCCGGAATTGTGGCGCACTTACAATGGTCAGGTAAACAAAGGTGAAAGCATTCGTGTTTTCCCATTATCGAACTGGACCGAACTGGATATTTGGCAATATATCTACCAAGAACAAATTGAAATTGTACCACTTTATCTTGCTGCAAAACGTCCTGTTGTTGAACGTGATGGTGCGTTGATCATGGTTGATGATGATCGTATGAAGTTACGAGAAGGTGAGCAGATCGAAGAAAAAATGGTTCGTTTTAGAACTCTTGGTTGTTACCCATTAACAGGTGCTGTGGAATCTGAAGCATTAACATTGCCTGAAATTATTGAAGAAATGTTACTGGCGACAAGCAGTGAACGACAAGGACGTATGATTGACCATGATTCTTCAGCTTCAATGGAGCAAAAGAAACGTCAAGGTTATTTCTAGGTAGGAGCAGGGTAGATGAACACTCAAATAGCAAATGAATTAGCACAAACAGACATTGAAACCTACTTACATCAACAGCAGCATAAAAGCCTATTGCGTTTTTTAACCTGTGGTAGCGTTGATGATGGTAAAAGTAGCCTTATTGGTCGCTTATTGCATGACTCACATCAGATCTATGAAGATCAACTTGCTGCATTGCATGTTGATAGCCAGAAGTCAGGTACAACAGGTGAAGCGGTTGATTTAGCGTTATTAGTTGATGGACTTGCTGCTGAGCGTGAGCAGGGAATTACGATTGATGTGGCATACCGCTATTTCTCTACATCAACACGCAAATTTATTATTGCTGATACACCGGGGCATGAAGAATACACGCGTAATATGGCAACAGGTGCTTCAACGTGTGATCTTGCGGTGATCTTAATTGATGCGCGTAAAGGAGTATTAACGCAAACTAAACGTCATTCGTATATTGCGTCATTACTGGGTATTAAACATTTTGTTGTGGCTGTTAATAAAATGGATCTCGTTGATTTCTCTGAACAGCGTTTTGAAGAAATTAAAGAAGAATACTTAGGTTTTACCGAAAAGCTTAATGACATTACCATTGAATTCACGCCATTATCAGCATTACTCGGTGATAACGTTGTAGAGCGATCGACGCAAACACCTTGGTTTAAAGGTCGTACATTATTGGAGTGTTTAGAGGCTGTTGATACATCCGATGAGGCTCTTGATAAACCATTCCGTTTACCTGTGCAATATGTGAATCGTCCTAACCTCGACTTCCGCGGCTTTGCCGGTACTATCGCTGCAGGTAAAATCAGTGTCGGTGATGAAGTTGTTGCGTTGCCATCAGGTAAGTCAAGTACAGTTAAATCGATAGTTACTTTTGATGGTGAGCTAGCCTCTGCACATCAAGATCAGGCTATTACATTAACACTTACTGACGAAATCGATGTGAGCCGTGGTGATATTCTCGTTGCTGTTGCTGAGCAACCTAAATTATCAGATTCATTTTTGGCGAATGTAGTGTGGATGTCAGACCAAGCATTACAAATAGATCGTCAATATGATATCAAATTATCGAGTAAGAAAACCACAGGTCAGTTTAGGCTAATCCGTAATAAAATAGATGTAAACACTTTAGAAGAGTCAGCATCTACAGAGCTTTCATTGAATGAAATTGGTTTATGTGAGTTAACACTTACTGAAGTCGTGCCTGTAGATAAATATCAAGATGTAGCTGATACAGGTAGCTTTATTGTTATCGATCGTTTAACTAATGTGACGGTCGGTGCGGGTATGATTGACCAAGTACTTGATATGAAGGGAAGTACTCACTCTCATGAGTTTAGTGAGTTTGAAGTAGAGTTGAATGCCTTGGTGCGTAAACACTTCCCACAATGGCAAGCTATCGATATTAGCAAGCTGTAGGATGTTGTTATGAATGTGATACAGGGAAGTATTTTAGTCTCACTGGTGATCTTTATTGGCTTACTTATCTCTGGTAAGTTTCGACCGTCGAGTTTATTTGGTGGGATGGTTATTTTAGCTTACTTGTCTGGTTTTATTGAAATGCCTCAAGTCATGGCTGGATTTACTAATCCTTCTCTTATCACATTAATTTTATTATTACTTATTTCGATTACGATTGAAAAAACGCGTCTAATTAGCTGGATAGGACGGCAGTTATCCACGGGCCGTTTTACGGTTGTGGTGGCTAAACTCGGTATTTCTACGGCTTTACTCTCTTCTTTTACCAATAATACCGCTGTTGTTGCGTCGTTAATTGGTGCTGTGAAGCGTAACAATACCCATGCACCCACTAAATTACTTATTCCACTTTCCTATGCTGCGATCTTTGGTGGCACACTGACGCTAATTGGTACATCGACAAATCTGATTGTGAATAGTTTTGTGGTTGATGCAGGGCTTCCCTCATTGGGCTTTTTTGAATTTTCGATTATCGGTTTAGCTGGTTTTGCTGCTGGTATGATTGTACTTATTACCATGAGCCATAGGTTACCCGACCATACCCAAGATGAGAGTGAAGAATTAGTCTATTTTTTAGAAGCACGTGTAAAACCTAATTCAAACCTGGTTGGAAAAACCATTGCTGAAAACAATTTACGTGCGCTAAAACAGTTATACCTTGCCGAAATACAGCGAAATGGTGACGTGATTTGTCCCGTCTGCCCAGACGAAGTATTACAAGCGAATGATCAACTTCTGTTTTGTGGTGACGTTGATTCTGTCGGAGTACTGCAAGATATTAAAGGGCTGAAGTTATTTGGTCAAGGTGAACTGAATGGTCAACATCTTGTTGAAGTGATCGTCAGTCATTCTTCAAAATTAAATGGCTTAACCTTAAAAGAAAGTAAATTCAGAGAACATTTTGATTCTGTGGTAGTAGCTATTCGCCGTGGGCATAGTCCTTTACGCGGAGGCTTAGGTAATGTGCGTTTACGTGCTGGCGATACCTTATTATTAGCACCGGGAGCCGAGTTTAAAAACAGTAAAGATTTGAGTCGTGATTTTGTCGTTGTCAGTGGTTTAGATGCTGCCACACGTTTAAGTGATAAACGTAGTATTGGCGTATTAGCTGGATTTGTTGGCACGATTGCTTTAGCACTAACGGGCACATTACCGTTATTAAAAGGTTTAGTTATATTCGTATTACTTCTTTGCATGAGTGGTACTTTATCCTTACAAGAGATCCGTAGACGTTTGCCCCTTGATCTTTGGATTGTCGTAGGTAGTGCATTAGCGCTATCGAACATGCTACAAACCAGTGGTGTTTCAGACTTATTAGCGGGATCTTTAATACAGGCTTTTAATGGCTGGGGGGTATTGGCTGCGTTTATTGCTACTTATTTTGCAACATTATTATTAAGTGAATTAATCACCAATAATGCCGCTGCTGCATTGGCATTCCCAATTGCATTTAGCTTGGCACAAAGTTATGGGGTGAGTGAATTACCTTTCATCATGGCGGTTATCTTTGGTGCTAGTGCCAGCTTTATTTCGCCTTACGGTTATCAAACCAATCTAATGGTTTATAGTGCAGGAAATTATGCGCTATCTGACTACCTTAAACTCGGTGTTCCGACATCGATTGCTTATTCCTCTATGGTATTAGTAATGATTCCATATGTATTCCCATTTTATTTGTGAGCATGTAATGACAAGAATTATTAATGAAAGTAATGCTGATACAGCAGCGACTGAAAACATCGTGTGGCATAAACATACTGTAGATAAAGCAGCAAGAGCAGCGAATAAACAACAGCAACCCTGTGTATTGTGGTTTACGGGCTTAAGTGGCTCTGGCAAGTCGACAGTGGCGGGCGCATTAGAGAATGAATTACATAAAGCGGGTTATCATACGTACTTGTTAGACGGCGATAATGTGCGTTTTGGTTTATGTGGCGATCTGGGGTTTAGCGATGATGACCGTAAAGAAAATATTCGCAGAGTGGGAGAAGTGGCGAAGTTAATGGTTGATGCAGGTGTTATTGTATTAACTGCCTTTATTTCCCCACACCGTCAAGAGCGTGATTTAGTTCGTTCATTATTGGGTGACAGTGAGTTTATCGAAATACATGTCGATGCGGACCTTACGGTTTGTGAGCAGCGTGATCCGAAGGGACTTTATAAAAAAGCGCGGGCAGGTGAGATCAAGAATTTTACCGGTATTGATTCTGTTTACGAAGCACCAAATAAACCAGAACTGTACTTAGATAATGGGAATAATCCAGTATCAACCTCAGTTCAACAGATAGTGACTTATCTTTCAGAGCAAGGTCATATTAAGTAATTTTTATAAGTAATAGTTTATAAAAAAATCGTTTGTCAGTAAGGGAGTCGTAGCGAATAAATGGATAGTTCAATAGAGAGTTCAATCGATCATTTAGTCAGTCAGGTTAATGATATTGCTGTTGCAGCGGGACAAGAGATATTAACGATTTATCAGCGCGATTTTAAGGTTGATACCAAAGATGATAACTCACCAGTGACAGAAGCCGATATTGCAGCTAATGACATTATTGTTGCTAGCTTACTCACTATCACACCTGATATCCCAATTTTGTCGGAAGAAGGCGCAAATATCCCTTGGGATGAGCGAAAGCAATGGCAAACATTTTGGCTTGTTGATCCGCTCGATGGCACTAAAGAGTTTATTAAACGTAATGGTGAGTTTACCGTTAATATCGCCTTGATCCACAATCAGCAACCTATATTAGGTGTTGTCTATGCACCTGTATTAGATAAGCTCTATTATACGAATACTGACGGCGCTTTTTTATTACATGGTGGCGAAACCGTTAAGTTAGCTGCATTACCAGTTCCTAATCATGAAACTGTTAAAGTGGTCGGTTCCCGTTCTCATGCAAGTCCTGAAATGGCATTGTATTTAGCACGTTATAAAGAAACAGATATTATACCGGTTGGTAGTTCATTGAAGTTTTGTTTGATTGCTGAAGGGAGTGCGCATTGTTATCCACGATTAGGCCCCACTTGTTGGTGGGATACTGGTGCTGGACATGCTGTTGCTTGTGCGGCTGGTGCAAAAGTAGTACAACTTGATGGTTCGCCTTTATTGTATAACCACCAGGAATCAGTATTAAACCCGTTTTTTGTTGTCGCTAAATAGTAGTCCTTAAAAACTAAATGCGTTATGTAAATGGCTGGTTAGCTCAGAAAAATATTCATGGTTATTCTCATGAGGGATGAGCTTAGCCAGCTCATCACCAATATTAGTAAAGCGATAATACTTCACTCTTGATGAACTGCTTTTTACTTTTACCGTTAATTTCTCTTCCCCGTAGCTTATCGGTAAGTCTTTATCTCGTGGGAGATTGACCATTTCTAATTCATTGTTATGAATTAATCCCAATTCAGATAAGGTTAAAAAGCTGCTATAAGGTAGTTTGTGTCGACCTAAGTTAATCGATTTAAATTGCGGTTTATTAAATAATAAGAAACTTTTGTTATTATTTTGGCAGTTAAGAATAATTTTACGGTTAGTGTCATGACCTACTTGAGAACTTAAGTTACAGGCAGACTGAAACATTTGAGCTTCACGTTGGGTCATTTGATTGAGTGTGCGCAGTGACTTTACTGAGAAACTGCCGGAATGGCTTAATTCTAACGCAAAAATTTTACCCCATAATGTTTGCATATGCGGCCCTGAAATATCTTTTGCCATTGACATAAAAGCACTGAGCCAATCTGGGTCAATCACTTCGCTGGTGACATCGTCACAAAAATTATTGGCGCGAACGACAATGCTTTCTAAATTTTGTTGTTGTTTTATTTTTTCTTGATTAACACGTTGGATTGCTCTGTGTTCAAATGTGGTGTGTTTATTTACTGTCAACATACCGTCAATGCCCCTATCTTTAGAGACTTTTCTTAATTGTTGAATACTGTTTAAAATATTCGATTCAACTTTATTTATACTGGTATCATTTCCAGACATAGCAAAACCTAGCCGTGTATTCAGATTAAGGGTAATAAGCTTTATTTATACCCGATATAGGCCTGAATGTATTGTTTTGATATGTAAAATTGCTGGCTAGCGAGGATATTTTTATACTAGTTTATATTTTAAAGTTATTTGGACGAGTTCGGTAATAAAAAGTCTACTTCTACTCGTCCTTCGTATGGTATATCTAAGGTTTTGAAGGCTATTTAGATATTAATATTATATATAGGCATTGATAAGACCAATCACAGTCTCGATCTCTGTTGGATTCATCTCACCGTCTTTGACATATAAAATCTTGCCTGCTTGATCTAATAAAATGATCGCAGAACTTTTTTCTGTTAGACCCCACTTATTACGAATATCACCGTCTTCATCAAGAACAAAGATTGCATCGGGAAATTCTTCTTTGTTTGATCTCAATTGACTCGCGACTATCGCACCAGTACCCCAAATCGCTTCGTCTAAATTAACTAGCGTAGCAGTATTGTATTTCTCGAATGGGAAATCAGATTTTTTCAATGCATCAATCATTGGCTCATTTAATTCCTTAGCTGATGTGCGCCCTGCAATATGCTGAATTAAAATAACCTTATTATGTAACTCGGCAGTAGACCACTGGCGGTATTCGAATTCACCTTCGACTAGAGCAACATAACCTTTATCTTTGATTGTAACTTGGGGAACATTGTCTCCCAACGTGAGGTTATGGCTTAAAGCGACAAAAGAGGCGAGTGATAGCGTAATAGCCGTCAGTATTTTTTTCATTATTTTTATCCTTTTAAATATGAAATTAATGTGAATGTTTAAGCCGATAGTCTATTAACCAGCCATATCGAGTTATATTATTTTCATATATTATTCTATTTTCAAGGATTTTTATTACTAAAATACAAATATTGTGGTCAATATAATGATTCACTAATCAATTCTGTGTCAGATGATAATATTTTATCTAATTTTACTTTTGACCCTAATATGACAGTATATTGATTTTGATTAATTATGATTTGTTGGCCTTTTACGCCGCTTTTACTATCAATGGTTAGCCATACGGGTGACACACTACCAATACTGTCTGATGGATAAAGCATGAAAAGTTCATATTCAGGTGCGAGTTGACTAATCAGTGTCGCTAATAATAGGGCTTTTTCATCACTGTCTGCTTCATTGCTTTTTAAGACGCTAATTGGAGAGAAGAAACTATTCTTATGCTCTTCTCTGTCTGGGATAGCATAAACCCAATGCTGTGCATTTTTGACCGCTGAGTTAACTGACTGCTGGTTGGCGAGTTGTGTCGCAATATCTTTTAGGTATGCCCTATACTCATAAAAAAGTTGAGAATAATTCGGTCTAACGCAAGGTAAATCTTCATCATCTGGATGCACGCAAGGGGTTATTTTTAAGTGATAAAAGGCATCGTTTTGATATTGATTGTAGGCCTGCCAAAATAATTGTGAGGCATTACTTTTGTCTTTATTGGTAAATGCGTATTGTATGTCTTTTATTTTTTCTTGATCATTTGGGGTGTAGAAATTAATACGGTCGATAGCAAATTCGAGTCTTGGCGTTAAGTAGGTATGAATCGCTTTGATTGGATAACTCAATGAAAAGGACAATTTATAACTGTCTAATAATGATGTTTCAACAATATCGGTATCAAAAAATGATTTTATCTTTAAGCTCTTTCCTTTGCTATCAGTCCATTGCCAATTAATCGAAAATGAATTTATTTCATTGTTCGGTAAGTTGATTAGGGGCGAAGACGAAAGATTATTGCGTTCATCTGTATCACCAGAGAGAGAGGCCATTACCGGTACAGAAAGGAAAATCATTATGCTTGTGGTTATAGAAGGCCACAGAGATGCGTTGTTCAATAAAGAGTTGGGCATTTAATGAATCTCTGATGATGAGCTATTCACTAAGCTTGGTAGAAAATGTGATTGATATCAAAAATAATACAGAATAAATTTTGTTACCAACCACACCTTATTATAACTATTTAGACCTGTTATCGCACAGGTCGTTTGCGTAACAGCTGATTACCAGCCCTTTACGATTGAATTGTTAAATAGTTTTTTAGCTTCGTCATACACTTCTTGAGTTTGGAATGCCGCGATGAATTGTTTTACTTTCTCTGAATCTTTATTGTCGTTACGAGCAACAATTAAATTTACGTATGGAGATTCTTTATTTTCCACGAAGATGCCGTCTTTAGTTGGCGATAAACCAATCTTAGTTGCAAATGTGGTGTTGATAACCGCTATTGTTACGTCTTGTAAGTTACGCGCTAATAGCGCAGCTTCTAATTTTATAATCTCAACACCAAATGGATTCGCAGTAATGTCTAATTCTGTAGCTTTAATACCCGCGCCAGCTTTAAGTGCGATGATACCTTGTTGCTCAAGTAATAATAATGAGCGACCTAGGTTAGTTGGATCATTTGGTACTGCAATTTTATTACCTTCTTTAAGCTCGTCAACACGCTTGATTGATGCTGAGTATGCCGCAATTGGATAAACAAATGTGTTTGCTACTGCTGTAATATCGTAACCACGTTGTTCGATTTGTGCATCTAGATAAGGTTTATGTTGGAAAGCATTTACATCAATACTGCCTTCTTCAAGTGCTCGGTTTGGTGTTACATAATCCGTAAAGGTGACTATTTCAATGTCTAGATCGTATTTCTCTTTAGCAATTTTCTTTGCAATCTCAATGACTTCTGCTTCAGGGCCAGCCATTGCGCCCACTTTTAATACTGTTGAGTCTTTGTCGCCACTACATGCACTTAATAACACACTTGATGCAATTGCTGTTACTGATACTAATTTCTTTAGTGAAAATTCCATGATTAATATTTCCTTGAGTTGTTAAAATTTATTATCTGTGGTCGACTTTACTTATTAAGCGTTCACCGACTGATTGAATAACTTGTACGATGATCACCAGTAAGATTACTGTAATTAGAATAATAGTAGGGTTAAAGCCAATGTAACCATGCTGAATACCAACATCGCCTAGGCCGCCGCCGCCGACAGTACCCGCCATTGCTGAGTAGTTTACAAGTGTTACTAACGTGATTGTGATGCTATTAATAATTCCTGGCATTGCTTCTGGGATTAACACTTTCATTATAATTTGTAGTGGTGTCGCGCCCATTGTTTGCGCTGCTTCGACTAGCCCTGCTGGCACATCTAATAATGCACCTTCAATTAATCGAGCAATAAAAGGGATTGAAGCAACTGTTAGTGGAACGATCATTGCGCCAGTGCCGATTGATGAGCCGACAATCAGGCGTGTAAAAGGAATGATTGCAACAAGTAAAATAATGAAAGGTACTGAACGACCTACATTTACAATCACACTTAATACATTATTTAATTTTTTATTTTCTAAAATACCGTTGGTTTTTGTTACATGCAATAGGATGCCTGTTGGCATACCCAGTAAACATGCAATTGCAGCGGCAATACCGACCATCACGAGTGTTTCAATCGTTGCGGTAAAAAGTAAATTAATCATTTGATCAGTCGACATAACCGATAACCTCTACATTAACTGCGTGTTGTTGGAAAAATGCTTTGGCTGCAAGAGTGTTTTCTTTATTACCAATAAGTTCGGCAAGCATATAACCGAACTTGATGCCGCCGGCAAATTCAATATCGGCACTTAAAATATTCACATCAACATTTAATGTACGACTTACTTCTGAAATAACGGCTGAGTCAACACTGTTACCAGTGAAGCCAAGACGTACTAATGGCGTTGAGTTTTCTTTCCTATTTAACGATAATCGTTGTTTATACTCATCAGGAATTTCTAGGTTTATCGTTGCTTCAATAAATATTTGTGCTAATTCTGTTTCTGGATTAGCAAAGAATTTCGCTACCGTATTTTGTTCAATCAATTCGCCTTTATCAATGATCGCAACTTTATGGCAGATATTTTTAACCACTTCCATTTCGTGCGTGATAAGTAGAATCGTCAGGCCTAGTCGTGCATTAATATTTTTTAATAGTTCTAAAATTGATTTTGTTGTACTCGGGTCTAGTGCTGATGTTGCTTCATCGCACAGCAGTACTTTAGGTTCTGAAGCTAATGCACGCGCAATCGCCACACGCTGTTTTTGACCGCCACTTAATTCCGAAGGGTAAGCTTTATGTTTTGTTGATAAGCCAACTAACTCAAGCAGTGGTGTAATTTTGCTATTGATCTCGGCTTTATCAATACCTGCTAATTCCAGCGGTAATGCTACATTATCAAATACAGTTCGAGACGATAATAAATTGAAATGTTGAAATATCATGCCGATTTGGCGTCGTGCAGTACATAGTTCTGCTTTATTTAGTTGAGTTAGTTCAACGCCATCAAGCTGAATTGATCCCGATGTTGGAGTTTCAAGTAAGTTTACACAACGAATAAGGGTACTTTTACCCGCACCTGATGAACCTATAACACCGAATATCTCACCTTTTTCGACGTTTAGGTTAACGTCTTTCAAGGCATAAACAGGTTTGTCTGTAGTTTCAAATATTTTATTTATATTTGTTAATTTAATCATTTCAACGCCTAAAACGAAAAGTAAAAATTGATATATAAGATTAGATATTAATTCTTCATTTATGAGTAACAACTGGATACATATGCTAGTTATTTAGTTGCCCAAAGTCAATGGCCTTTTTTACATCTAGATGGCTAAACTGTGTTTTATTTCTATTGAGGTAGTTTTAATTGCTTAGGTTTACATTTACATGTAAAAGGTATGGATTGCGTAATTTTTATGACGTGAAATAATGTGCAATTAGAATGATTGATAATAAAGGTAATAATAGTGGCAACTGCAGCTGTGTTCTTAGACCGTGATGGTGTGATTAATAAAGATAAAGGTTATGTTTCAAAAATTGATGATTTTGAATTCATTGATGGCAGCATTGAAGCAATGCAATTATTGAAGGCGCATGGTTATCTATTAGTTGTAATAACAAATCAGTCTGGTATTGCACGAGGTTATTATACTGAAGATGAATTTATGACGCTCACGGAATGGATGGATTGGTCACTTGCCGATCGGGGTGTCGATCTTGATGGTATTTATTATTGTCCTCATCATCCCGAAAAAGGTATTGGTGATTATAAGCAAGATTGTTTATGTCGTAAGCCAAATACAGGGATGTTAGATAGTGCAGGTAAAGATCTAGATATTGATTTTGCTAACTCGTATTTAGTGGGTGATAAACTATCTGATATTCAGGCTGGTCAAAAATCACAGCTCAAAGCCAATTATTTGGTGTCGACGGGTAAAGTGCTATGTGAAAAAGGTGCAGAAGCAGCAGATGCTGTGTTTATAGACCTATTATCTGCGGCTAAATCGATAGTTAACGACTAAATCAACACTTATTGGTTGTTATTTGAGCGGTTGCGTTTTTTTTAAGGAAAAGTCTTGCCAATAAAACGTAGTTCTCTATAATCCATCCCACTGACACGGCAGCAGCCGCTCAGTATGTTCTTTAACAATTTATTCAAGCAATCTGTGTGAGCACTTGCAGAGATATAATGACCAAAAATTATATCAATGTAATTGTGAACATTAAATTAAATCGAAAGATTTGGTTTTATAAACAACAAACCTCGGTTTGTTGTTGAAGTACAGAATTCATTGAGCCGACTTAATCAACATCGTTGATTAGTCAAAAAACTTTTAATTGAAGAGTTTGATCATGGCTCAGATTGAACGCTGGCGGTAGGCTTAACACATGCAAGTCGAGCGGAAACGAAGAATAGCTTGCTATTCTGGCGTCGAGCGGCGGACGGGTGAGTAATGCTTGGGAATCTGCCTAGTCGAGGGGGACAACAGTTGGAAACGACTGCTAATACCGCATACGACCTACGGGTGAAAGGGGGCCTCTTCTTGAAAGCTCTCGCGACTAGATGAGCCCAAGTGGGATTAGCTTGTTGGTGAGGTAAGAGCTCACCAAGGCGACGATCCCTAGCTGGTCTGAGAGGATGATCAGCCACACTGGAACTGAGACACGGTCCAGACTCCTACGGGAGGCAGCAGTGGGGAATATTGCACAATGGGGGAAACCCTGATGCAGCCATACCGCGTGTATGAAGAAGGCCTTAGGGTTGTAAAGTACTTTCAGCGAGGAGGAAAGGTAGTAGATTAATACTCTACTACTGTGACGTTACTCGCAGAAGAAGCACCGGCTAACTCCGTGCCAGCAGCCGCGGTAATACGGAGGGTGCAAGCGTTAATCGGAATTACTGGGCGTAAAGCGCATGCAGGCGGTTTGTTAAGCGAGATGTGAAAGCCCCGGGCTCAACCTGGGAACTGCATTTCGAACTGGCAAACTAGAGTTCTTGAGAGGGTGGTAGAATTTCAGGTGTAGCGGTGAAATGCGTAGAGATCTGAAGGAATACCAGTGGCGAAGGCGGCCACCTGGCAAGTAACTGACGCTCAGATGCGAAAGCGTGGGTAGCAAACGGGATTAGATACCCCGGTAGTCCACGCCGTAAACGATGTCTACTCGGAGTTTGGTTCCTTGAGAACTGGGCTCTTAAGCTAACGCATTAAGTAGACCGCCTGGGGAGTACGGCCGCAAGGTTAAAACTCAAATGAATTGACGGGGGCCCGCACAAGCGGTGGAGCATGTGGTTTAATTCGATGCAACGCGAAGAACCTTACC
>Ga0209291_1001083_pt1 | contig 25032 bp, 22 predicted proteins | sample GOMGulsemesocosm_FD_184633 | JGI IMG/M metagenome (GOLD analysis project Ga0209291, IMG submission 184633) | Methane-oxidizing microbial communities from mesocosms in the Gulf of Mexico - GOM9B Gulf of Mexico (SPAdes) (version 2) | ecosystem: Environmental > Aquatic > Marine > Cold seeps...
TGATTCCTGAATCAGCTGCCATTGCGTCGATTAATTGTGTTTTGTTCATAAGAATTGATTTTAAATATTTTAAATTATTAATGTTGGTGAATTCAGTTCTTACCTGAATCCTCTACAATATTGAAATCATTTTGTTCTCATGCAAGTAAATACAAGGGAAAAACGTTGTTTTGTTAATAACTTTAACGGTTTGTTAACAAAAGCAATTGGAAAACATTGTTTTTGAGTAACCCCAATGACAATAGGGGTTTAGCGCATTTTTGCGTTTTTTGTAAAGGTAAATCCGTTTAAAAGTGATTTTACATCCATTTTTTTCTTTCCAGGAAGTTGTAGGGCAAGTAGCTCGATGTAACCTCCTTTGACTGCAACCTTTACAGAATTTTTATCCGAAACAACAGTTCCATTTTCTAAATGATGTGCTTCAATAATTTTTGTTACTTCATAAATTTTAACCGCTAAAACAGTATCATCAATACATAATTCTGACCAAGCGGCAGGATAAGGGCTTAATCCTCTTATTTTATTGTAAATAATATCGATAGAAAGGCTCCAGTCAATTTTACAAGTATGCTTGTGTATTTTATAAGCCGTTCTGATGTTTTCAACCTCCGGTTGAATGTAGGTTGTGATATTGTCGTTTTCTATCGCTTCTACAGTTTTTAAAACGAGACTACTTCCTTGGTTCATTAGGCGGTCGTGTAAACTACCTGCGTTTTCAGTGGGTGATATGGCAAGTTCTTCTTGCATGATGATTTCTCCGGTATCAATTTTATCATCAATAAAAAATGTGGTGATACCTGTTTTTGTTTCTCCATTAATTAATGCCCAGTTTATAGGGGCCGCACCTCTATAGTGGGGCAGGAGTGAAGCGTGCAGGTTAAATGTACCGTATTCTGGCATTTGCCATACTTGTTTAGGTAACATTCTAAACGCTACAATGATTTGTAAATTAGCATTCAATGCTTTTAATTCATTTAAAAAAGCTTCGTCTTTTAAATTAGTGGGTTGTAATACGTTTAAGTTTTGTTCAACGGCATATTTTTTTACTGCAGATTGATTTAGCTTTTTCCCTCTTCCAGCTGGTCTGTCAGGTGCCGTAATTACTCCTACAATGTTGTAGTTGTTGTCAACTAAAGTTTTTAAAGTGGCTACAGCAAAATCTGGTGTGCCCATAAATACGATGTTTAATTTTTTCATATGTCTAGTTGTTGCTAACTTAATTTCGATGTATGTAAATTACCTTATTTCGATACAAAATTCTTGTAGAGTTTCATTTCATCTGACGTAGTTTTTTTTAAAACACATAAGATGGAGTGATTGTCAATAGAAAATAGTGTTTTTTATTAGTCGAAGTACTTGTATCGAAGTGAGGTTACTATATAGTGGTAGTTTTATATTTGATAAGGTTGTGTAAAAAAAGCATTTCAAATTATATATAATTTGAAATGCTTTTTAGTTTTTCGATTATCAATAGTTTTATGCGAATAATGCTTTTACTTGCTGTAGTTTTTGTATCCAAGTGTCAGCGTTTTTCTTTTGAAGTTCGATGTTTTTATGTACTTCCTTTACCAAAGGATTATCTGGTTTTGCATTAGCAAAGAAACCTAAGTTGTTTTCTAGCTGATTAATTTCAGCTTTAATTTCATCAACTTTACGCTTCACGAATAGCAATTCATTTTCTAAGGCTCTTTGGTCACCTTCTAAAACAGAAATTTTATTTGCGTATTTTATTAAATCAGCTTCATTTTTATCAATATCTAACTGATTGAATAAGCCATCAATAATTTTGTTAAACGTATCATTGATCTTCTTTTTGTTTCTCGGTACAAACCCTAAAGACTTCCAATGCGCAATATGTGCTTTAATGGTGTTAATCTTTTCGGTATGGTCACCTTCAAGGGTAACATCAGTTAATGTAGCGATATATGCTTCTTTTGCGGTAAATGCTTCTAGCTCTACTGCGTTAGCTTCATCTCTTTTTGCGTGTAATCTGTCAAAATAAAGATTGCAAGCGTCTTTAAATTGCTTCCATATCTTATCACTATCCTTACGTGGTACATGACCAATAGTTCTCCAGTCTGCTTGTATTTTTTTCATTAGTGGAGTAGTAGCAGCGAAGTCATCACTTTGGTTATTAGCTTCTGCTAAAGCAACTAACTTTAATTTTTTATTTAAATTTTCAAGCTGGTCTTTCTTTAGGTTTTTGTAGAAAGAGTTTTTATTTTTGTTAAAATCCCTAACAGCTTGTTTAAAAGTACTCCAAGTTTTTTCTGTAACTTTACTAGGTACTTTTCCTGCTTTAAAAAATTGATCTCTTAGCGTTTCAACTTCTTTAATTTTATTTTGCCAGTCTTTATTGCTAGTAACGTTTGAGGTGTCTATAGCAATTATTTTAGCTATAATGTCATTTTTAATAACTAAATTACTTTCGTATACTTTATCAATATCAGCATAGTAAGATTGACGCTTATTGTGTATTATTTTAGTAGCCGCACTGAATCTGTTCCAAATTTCTTCTCTATGCTCCTTTCCTACAGGTCCAATGTCTTCTTTCCATACTTTATGTAATAGTTGCAATTCTCTAAAGGCATGCATTACGTCGTTATGTTGAGAAAGTTCTTCAGCCCTTACAGCTATTTTTTGTTTTTCTTCTAAATTGTGTTTGAAATCTAGATCGCGTAAATCTCTGTTCAGATTTAGGAAATCATAAAAACGTTCTACATGATGGTGGTAGGTGTTCCAAACAGTATTGTATTTGTCACGAGGAATAGAGCCTGCATTTCTCCATGATTCTTGAAGTTCTTTAAAATGTTTGTAGGTTGTATTAATATCTTCCTCAATATTTAATAAACCTTTTATTTCGTCAATGATTTCATTTCTTTTGGAAAGGTTGTTTTTTAAACCTTGCTCTAAATTTTTATAATAGGCATTACGTAAGGTTTTGTATTCACCATAAACCTCATTGAAATGATTTTTAGTGTTTGAAGAATATCTGAAATCGATAATATTTCCTCCTTCAGCCAAAAACTCTTCTTTTTTAGTGTCAACTAATTCAGAATATTTAGCGTCAAACTCTTCTTTTAATAAGTTGAATTGTTTACTTATTGCTTGTACCGGGTGATTTTTAACTAAAGAGGCAAACTCTTCCACTAAAGTATCCATATCCATTCCATGGTAATCTTTAGTTTCTATTTCATGTCTTTTAGAATTGTCATGATCCTCAGCATCTTCGGCATTTGCATTGTCAATTTCTTGCAATGCATCATCTTGTGAGTTGTTTTCAACTATTTCATTATTAGTTGTTTCAGTAAATTCTTGTGCTCCTTCTGCTTCTTGCAGGTTATCCGTTTCTGACATAATAAACAATGTTTATGTGTTGTAATTCTTAATTTAATACCTGTCTTTATATGTATTAGTTAATTTGCTAGTGGCGATCCAATAGGTGTAAAATAACATAATTAGTATCCGAACGAGGTAAACCTCAGAATATTATACCCCTGATGGGATATCATTTTCAAGCCGAAAGATAGTAAAACAAGTTTTAATAGCAAAAACATCTTAGTGTTTGCTTATTTATTCCATATTTCCCAAGCTTTTTCTGCTTGTAATTCAAGCATTTTTAGGCCATTTGTTATAGTTGCTCCTTGTTCTTTTCCTTTTTTTAAAAAAGTGGTCACTTCAGGGTTGTAAATTAAGTCGAACAATAGGTGTTGGTTAGTTATAGCGTGATATGGTATGTCAGGACAATGATCGGTACTTGGAAATGTTCCCAATGGGGTGCAATTAATAATGAGTTGATGGTCTTCTATAATAGCTGCTGTTAATGAGCTGTAATTGTAAGCTCCTTCAGCATTTCTTGAAACAAACTGATATGAGATGTGTAGTTTTTTTAAGGCAAATGCAATTGCTTTTGATGCACCTCCTGTACCTAGAATCAATGCTTTTTTGTGGTGTTTTTTTAAATATGGAAGTAAGGCTTTTCTAAAACCATATTCATCCGTATTGTACCCTTTTAACTTTCCTTTTTTAGTTATCCGAATGGTGTTTACAGCACCTATACGTTTTGCTTTACTATTGATTTTATCAAGATAAGGAAAGACAGATTCTTTATAAGGAATGGTAACGTTTAACCCTTTTATTTTAGCGTTTGATTTGAATATGGCAGGAAAAGCAGTAATGTCTTTTATGTCAAAATTGATATAAGAACAATTATGAAGCTTCTCTTTGTTGAATTTTTCGGTAAAATGTTTTTGAGAAAAGGAGTAGGATATGTTTTTCCCTATTAAGCCGTATTGTTTATGTTGTACTGTTTTTTTCATTTGTGTGTCCATACCATTCTAGGGCTACGATTATAATAATTCCAAGACAAATATAACCAATTGCAATTGCTGTCTCCTGATTGAATTCGGGAATAAATCGTTTATAGGTTTCTATAATTTTAATGTTATTTGAGTTCAGTGTAAGCGTACCATCAATATTGGTTTTGTATATGGTTTCTTTCCAAGGCCAAACTACTCCTAGAGATCCAATAATAAACCCTTTAATAATGGCGATTGTTTTGGCTTTGTATTTATGTAATAAATGACTCATTAAATGTGAGAAACTTACCATTCCTGTTACAGATCCTGCAGTAAATATTGAAAGTACTAAAAGCATTCGCATGCGAACCGGATCGTCTGTAAAGGTGTAGTTCCCTGAAATTAAGTCTCTAAAGGTGTCATATAATGCATTTACGGAGTCAATTAATAGTAGGACGTAGTTTCCTAAAATTATTAGAATAAATGAGCCTGATAGTCCGGGTAATGTCATTCCTGAGACACTAATAATACCACAAATGAAAACGAACAGTAAGGCGTCATTTTCTGTTGCGGGGTCTAAAAAACTGATTGCTAAGCCTATAATTGCTCCAATAGTCAAATAGGTAATGGATTGCAAGTTCCATTTTTCAAATCGTTTGCTAATGGAGTATATGGAGCCAAGAATCATTCCGAAAAAAGCGCTCCAAACATTGAGTTCGTAGTGTATTATAAGGTAATCAAGTAGTTTTGAAACGGTAAAAAAACTAATTAACATTCCGAAAATAATCGTAGCTAAAAACCGACTATTGATGTATGCGCCAAGAATTTTAAAACGTCCAGCAAATAATAATTTTAATGCGGTTTTGTTTATGCGTTGTAATGAGAAGATAAACTCTTCATAAAAACCAGCTACAAAAGCAACAATCCCGCCAGATACCCCAGGTACTTTATTGGCAGCTCCCATGGCAATACCTTTAAGTACGAGTAAAAAATAATCTAGTGCGCTTCTGTTTGCTTTCATGCTTTAGATTTTTCGCCTATTTTTTCTAATATAATGATACTAAAAAAACCAACAGCCATTAAGCTTAAAGCGGTGCCTACTTGAGCGTCTAATTGATATAATGATGTAAATTTATTAGGGAGTATACTTTGTTGTAAAACAGGTATTTTAATCCCTTTTGCATCTATTCTTGTGGATAAGGTTTCTTTCCAAGGCCATATTTTATTTAGAGAGCCAATAATAAACCCTGTTAAAATTGCTAATGTGGTGTTTTTGTGGTTATTAAACAACCATTTTAAAAGTTTACTGAAGCTTAATAAGCCAGTAAGAGCTCCGGCTACAAAAATTAAAATATTTTTGATATCAAAATCATGAAATGCGGTACTTAGGGTTTTGTAAGCGCCTAAAAGCACTAAAATAAAAGCGCCAGAAATACCAGGTAATATCATTGCGCAAATAGCAATTGCTGCAGCAATAAATAAGAAAAAGGGATTGTCGTTATTAGCTAACGAAGGTAATGTGGTGATATAGAACGCAATAAATGAAGCAATAAGAGCAGTGGAGATGTTTAGGGAATTCCATTGTTTAATTTGTTTGGCTACATATAAAATACTGGCTATTACCAGTCCAAAAAAGAAGGCCCATATGAGTATAGGGTGGAATTCTAGTAAATATTTAGCCAAACGCATAAAAGACACAAAGCTGATAAATATACCAACCATTAAAGCAAGTAAAAAATTACCGTTTATTTGTTTCCATACCGATTTTATGCCATTTTCTTTAAGTGTTTTGAATAATGAAAAGTTTACTTGGCTGATGGAAGAAATTAACTCTTCATAGATTCCAGATATAAAAGCAATAGTACCTCCAGAAACACCAGGTACAGCATCTGCTGCTCCCATAGCTATTCCTTTTAAAGTGATGATGAAGTAATTTAAAAATGTTCTTTGCATGGTTATAAATCAGAGTTATAACAAAGTTAGTTTATTTCTGATTATTTGTAACTTAAAAGTGAAGACATTTTTTAATCCCAGGAGCGGGTTTAATTCCACCAGGGTCGATAGCTATCGGGGTGTCTGAAACCGAAAATAAATAAAGTTAACTCTGTTTTATTTACGTACCCAAAAGGGTGTGGGTTAAAAAAAAATAAGCGACTTTATGTGTGTAAAGCCGCTTACTTTTTTAGTGTTTACAAATTCAGTAATGTTGAATTAGTAGTTTTTTAAAATATCTTTTACTGATTGCCTTAGTAGTATGTCAGGGAAAAGTTCTTCAAGAATAATTATATATTCTTTGTTACTTTTCAAGCCGTTTACCACATGGTATTGCCCTTTTTCTACTTCGTTTAATAGGTAATACAAACCTGCTAATCGGAATTCAATTTCAGCATCCTCCGGATGAAATTCAAGTCCTTGTAATAAGTTTTGAATGGCAGTGTTATGCTCTCCTAAAATCAATAAAATATCTGCTCTACGCGTCCAGATTTCGATTTCGTAATTTCCTAATTCTATTATTTTCTGATATCCTCGTTCTGCTTCTTCATAAAAATTCATTCGGAAGTTTATTTGGGCATATCGCTTCCAATAGGAAATGTTTTGCCCATCAATATCAATGGCTTTATTGATATAATAAAGTGCTTTGGGATAGTTTTTTAATTTGTAATAAAAATCTGTTATCGCTTGCCATCCTTTATCTAGTAATGGGTCTTCATGTACTGTTTTGTAATAGTACTGTATTGCCAGTTCGGTATTTTTTAAACTTTCGTAACAGTGGCCAATTCGTAAATAGGCAAATGAAGTAGGGTCGTCAAACTCAAGCGTTATTAAATAGTTTTCAATGGCTTCATTATATCTGTGTAACTGTTCCAAAACTTTACCTTTTTCAAAATAAGCTCCAATAAAAGTATCGTCAGAAATAATAGCAAAATCAAAAGCAGCTAATGCTTTTTCATAATCATTGTTGTGTAGGTATTGTTTTCCTAATTGATGCCAACCTACTTCTGAGTATGGGTTGTTTTCTAAAAAAGAATTTATAAAACCAATGGCTTCATCTGGCTGCTCTAAAAAGTCAAAACAATAAATTATGTTATATAAAGCAGCATAATCTTGATCATCTTCAATTAAGCATCTTTTATAAGATTCTTTTGCAGCTTCAAAATCTTCCAGATACAAGTATTCTATACCTAGTAATGAATAAATATCGGCTCTTTCATTCGCTAAAGCTAAAGCGGTATTTAATATTTCAATGGCTTTTTCGTGTTGATCTCTTTTGGAGTAAATAGTAGCCTTTTGAATGTGTATTTCTTCATTGTAGGGGGCTATTTGATAGAGTTTGTCGAGAGATCTTTCTGCTAAGTCTAACTTGTCTTCAAAAATATAGAGTTCAATTTTAAAAAGTGTCAATATAGTGGATGATGGATGTTGTTCCAGACCAATTTTTATTGCTTTTTTGGCAAGCGCTACTTTACCAATTTCTAAATAATGCTGAATAATGTTTTCAAATTCTACAGAATCAAAAAAGAAAACATTATTTGTTTTTAGCATTTTTTCAAACTTAGTAATCGAAAAGTTGTGTTCATCATCATGGCTTAATTGCATATCACCTCATTTTAGTTGTTACTAATCTTTCGCTATTATAAATGTACCTCTTAATAGGGTTGCTATAACCTATTAGTCGTACTACTTATTCACAACTTAATTAACAAGTTTATCTCTTTGAAAAAAGAGATCTCCTCCTGATGCTAAAAGGAGTTTTGTTAATTTATAGTTAGGGTGCTGTTGTATTAAGTTACAATAATTAAGCCGTTTAGGAGTGAGATTTGTTGAGAGTACCTGTGATTATGTAGTTAAAACTATAATAGAAGTGTGTGATTACGATTAAAACCTATATTTAACTAATGCAAATACATACCTAGGAAGTAATTTAATGGTAGAGGTATATGTACTATATTCATCTATGCTATTGGTAGAAAATACGTTTTTATCTGTTAAGTTGTTTAAGATTAGCTGATAAGAGAATTTAGATTTTTTAGGGATGTAGTTTAATTCACCTCCTAGAAAATAGTAGCTATCATTTACTGTTTGATAGAAATTGTTCTTCAAAGTAAGAATCAGTGGTTTGGATAATTTATAGGTAATGTTTAAAGAGGCATTTTCCGAATTAGAAGTAGATTTTATCGTATTGAATAGGGAATAACTTTTGTCAAAATTGAGTTTAAAGCTAAAGTTTAGGGGTAATTTAAAATAGGTTGTTCCGGTTAAATAATAAGAAGCATAATAGGTTTTAAGGTTTTTAAACCCCGTAGTATTTGCTTTTATTGGTGCTGATGTCCAGCTTTGTGAAGTTCCTAAATTGGTAGAAAGTTTTAATTTTTTAAAATAGGAAGTAAAACTAGCGTTAGAAGAAAGTAAATTACCACTACGTACAAAATTAGCTGAAGTAAGTATTATTTCTTGTCCAATTTTATTTTCGGTAGAATATTTTCCGTCTGAAAACCGATACCGTGTTTGAATGGAAACTGCTTTTGTTTTCATTTCATTACTCAATTTATAATAAAAACTGAATAAATTGTTTTTCGGAATATAAATGTTCTTATTACCTTTTTTAAAAGACTGATAACTGCTCAATTGATAGTTTTTTAAAAACAATGTAGATTTAGGCGGATTATAACTTCTACGATACCCAAAACTAATATATCCTATTTTCATTTTGTGAAGACTCAACCTTAGCTTAGGGTTGAATATCCATTCATTTTTTTCGGAGTCTTGTGTGTTTATGTGAATGTTATCTAAGGAAAAACCAACAGACATGGATACTTTTTTTGAAAGAGAGTAGCGTGAAGTAGTTTTTAACTGTATTTTTCGTTGCGAAAAAGCATTGTTGTTTTGTAAACTGTCTATTACTGTTGTAGGAAGGATAAAATTGTTTTCACGACTTTCTTTTAATGTTTCATAACCAAGTTCAAAAGTGTTTTTTATTTTTTTGAAATTTATGAGCATAGAAGATCTTCCTCCATAAACAGTAATCTTATCATCGGACGAGTGATTCACAAATGTATTTTCAGGAAGTAGAAATAAATTGTTTAAAGCAGATGAATTTAGAGTGGCTTTTTGTTTGATGTTGTTTTCTCCAAAATAGATATAGTTATGTAACATATTCTTTTTTCCAATCAAATGACTGTAATTAAAATGATTGTAGGCTGAATGTTCCTTTTTAGTTAGGTTTTGGATTGTGCTATTGTTGTTGAATAATAAGTTGTTGAATGTTTTTTCGGGATTGTTTCGGTAAACCAAAGTGTTTTTTAAAAATGATTTTTCGCCATTAGTATATTTCAGTTCTAATTGTCCTCCAGTTATTGAATTTCTACGGTTTGTGTTACTGTTTTCAGTGTAATGTATTGGGGCGGTTCCAGTATTAAATAGGGTTTCTGAAGAAAAAAGTTGTTGCTGATTATCTTTTGTGTAGTACCCAGTACCTCGAACTTTTAATTTTTTTGAAACACTAGTAACAAGACTTAATGAGTTGATAAATGCTTTATTAAAAGTAGCTTGTCCTTCTTCAAAAATTGTATTTTCACTATCCTGTATGCTATATAGTGCTTGAGTACTAGGGGCTATTTGTTGTTGTTCAAACGATGTATTCAGGCTTAGTGAGGAAGGAGCATCTTTTAATTGTTCTGTTGCTTTGTGCCCAAGATTATTATAATTATTAAAGTTGAAAAGCTTTATTTTTTTTCTAATAAGCCCAAGGTTTGACGTTGTTTTTATTCGTTCTTTTGTGCCGATACCAGCACTTACATTTCCAAACCAAATATTTTTATATTTTTCTTTTAGTTTTAAATTTAAGGCTACTTTTTCTGAAGTAGCTACTTTTGCTAATATGGGGTTGTCCTCAAAGTTGTCAAGTATTTGTACTGCATCTAATACTTTAGCGTCTAAATTTTTGGAGAGAATTTGATATTTTTTGTCAAACATATCCTCACCTTCAATTAAAAGTTTGTCAATGTATTTTCCATGTGCTTTTATAGTGCCATCTTTTAATACTTCTACTCCAGGTAAATCTTTTAAAACATCTTCAATAGTTTGTTCTGTGCCATCAGTAAACGCATTAACTTTTAAGGTAGTAACAGCTCCTTCTCTTGACATTTTTTCGGTAGGTTTTAATACTACTTCATTTAGTTGTTCTGTTTTTTCTTGAAGCTGAAAAGATGCAGTGTACTTTGTTTGAGTAGTAATTAATTGTATTGTGTCAATTACTTTTTCAAAACCTAAACTATTAACGGTAATAATGATATAAGGGTTCTTATTTGATTTTAAGTTAACCAAATAAGAACCATCATTTTTGGTGTAGCTGTATGCCAGAATGTTATTGTTAACACCTTGAATAATTGTATTGGCACTTTCTATAGCGGTATTGTTATAATCAGTTACAATACCAGAAATTTCTGTTTGTGCTTTTGTATTAACAAATATAAAAAGGAATAATAAGAAGGTTAAATGTTTTAAAGTCACTTTGGGCTTATTCGTTTAAAATGATTCAATATATAGATCTTTTCCTGTTTTTCTATCAGCAGGTATCCCATGCTTTTCACTCATAATAAGATCATTATTATTCCATTGTTCAATTTTTTTAGTGACTTTAGTTTTGTAGTCATCTAAAGTTAACCAATCAGTAGGGTGATCTTCAGGTCTTTGTACTTGAGAAATAGGTGTTTTGTTGTTGGTAGGATATTCTAAGCTTTTAAAATAGAGGTACATTTCATTAAATTCATCATAGGCTTCTACAATTAAACCAGGTAGTCCTTGTAGCTTCCATGGGCCGTATGGCAATGGGATCTCTACAATATACCAGGCGGTATACATTCGTCCTCTAAATTTTCCGGTAGCTTTATGAGCAGTAAAGCTTCCAATTTTTTTTGTCTGTTGTTCTAATGTCCAATTAATTTTTGGAGTTTTTTCAGCTACATAATAATCTATCCACTTGCGCCAATATATACTGTCCTTGGTTCTGTTGTGGTATACTTGTTTTCCAGTAGGAGTAGTAAGATTACCCATAAATCCGTGTATCTCACCAGTTGATTCAGTTTTGTAAATTGATTTGAATTCAGTTTTAAGATCAATTGAGTCTTTCGCATAAACGTAGTGTGATTCGTTTTTATCAAATACCATATAGGCATTGTATTCAGGGCCACAAGCGCATTTCATTTTAGGGCTTTCAATATGCCCGTAATAGATGAGTCCTTTGTTTTGGCTGTACGTTTTTAGTAATGATGCAATGAAAAATAATATTAAAAAAAACTGTTTCAATTGATGTCTGTTTTGGTTAAAATGATTCGATAACGAATTCTTTAATAGGCATTACTTCAGAGTCTTGATTATATTTCTCACTCATTAAGTATGAATTATTATTGTATCTGTTATATATGTCAATTAATCTATTTTTAAAGTCCTCTTTAGATCTCCATTTTTTTGAATGATTTTTTTCCCTTTTCACATGTGAAATTGCAGCTTTATTGTTGGTTGGGTATTTTACGCTTTTAAAATAGATGAAAATTTCATTGTATTCATCGTGTGCTTCTAAGATGAGACCAGGCAATCCTTGTAATTTCCATGGACCAAAAGGTAAAGGGATTTCTAGAGTATACCAGGCTGTATACATCCTTCCTCTGTACTTACCTCTGGCTTTGCGAGCAATAAATGCACCTATTTTTTTAGTTTCATTTTCTAGGATCCAGTTTATTTTTGGTGTTTTCTCAGATACATAAAATTTAGCCCATTGATTCCAATAGATACTATCTCTTCTTGTATTGTTGTATACTTGGTTTCCGTGAGGGAAAGTTTGTCTACCTGGAAAAGCTATAACCGTTTCGCCATCATTAGATTCGTACATGGTCTTGAAATTTTTTCTAAGCTCTAAGGAATCTTTTTTATATACATAATAAGATTCAGTTTTGTTAAAAACCATATAAGCATTAAATTCAGGGCCACTTGCACTCTTCAGTTTAGGGCTATCTATTTGCCCATAATAAATAAGTCCTTTGTTTTGGCTAAACAATAAGTTGTTTAACATGAAAAGAGAAAAAATTAAAATTATATTTTTCATTATACGTTATTAAATATCCGAATAGGTATAGTTATACCTATTCGGATAATGTTGATTAATTTTTATGCATCCTTGCAAATACTAGACTGTATTTCAGCATTTTCACTTGCTGAGTATCCCATGTCATAATAGAAACTTTCATAACCATTTTCACATACTACAGTAACCTTTCTAATCTTAGGTATAAATTCTTCTTTTACTTCTGTTGAGTTACTTGTAAAACTCATTAATCCTAATCCAAGAGCGATAACTTCAGTTAAAAATACTTTTCTCATTTTATTAATTTTTTAAATGTTTATATGTATACAATTTATTAAGTTAAAATTGTACAATTTGTGTTATAAACAAAGCGCTAAGTTAGATAACGTTGGCGAATGTAAAAAAAAAAAAAAACGATTAACGGCAAGGAAATACGTTAAAAAACCAACAATTTGTGTTGGTAAAATTATTAAATGAACGCAAAATACTGGGTAACGTTTTTATTTTAGCTGATTTAAAACTTGATAAATTGCTTTAAGGTGCATATTGTCATTGAATTATCTAAGTCGTGAAATTAGGTAGTTTTATTTTATTTCGAATAAAAGGAATAGTTAATAAATTTAAAAAAAATAGGTAAATAGTTGTTTTTAAGGACGAATAGTACTTAATACATCAATAATAATGTTGCATCCTTCCATAATTTCAGCATTAGATATGGTTAATGGAGGGGTGATTCTGATGGCTTTTGGTTCAAATAACAACCAAAATAAAATCAATCCATTGTCCTGACAGTTTAAGATAATTTCGTTGCAGATTTCAGGAGTGTCTACTAACACGGCTAACATTAGTCCTTTACCTCGTATTTCTTTAATAAGCGGATGTACTAGGTATTTCCTGATTAAAGCTTCTTTTTCTAAAGCTTCTTGCATTAGTTTAGTTTCTGTTATCTCTTGTAGTGTAGCTAGCGCCGCAGCTGCAATGACAGGATGTCCTCCGAAAGTAGTAATGTGTCCTAGTTTTGGCTTGTCTTGAAACAGGCTCATTAATGCTAGTGAGGCAGAAAATGCGCCTATTGGCATGCCGCCTCCCATTCCTTTTCCCATGACTAAGATGTCTGGAGTACAGTTATAGTTTTCAAAACCGAATAATTTTCCTGTGCGTCCAAAGCCTGTTTGAATTTCATCTAAAATTAATAAAGCGCCTACTTCCTGGCAACGTTGCTTTACTTGTTGTAAATAGTCATTAACAGGTTCAATAAATCCAGCGCCACCTTGTATGGTTTCTAAAATAACCCCAGCAGTTTTTGTAGTAATTTTTAATACGTCTTCTTCATTATTGTATTCAATAAAATTCACACCAGGTAATAAAGGTCGGAAAGCTTGTTTGCGTTCTTCGTATCCCATTAAGCTCAAGGATCCCTGTGTGTTACCATGATAGGCGTTTTTGGCAGAAATTATCTCGCTACGTCCTGTTGCTCGTTTAGCTAATTTCATAGCGCCTTCAATAGCTTCTGTTCCAGAATTTACTAAATATGTGTTGCTTAATGATTTTGGTAGGTGTTTAGCGAGCAATTTTGCTAATAATACAGAAGGAGCCTGAATGTATTCTCCGTAAACCATTACATGAGCATAGCTGTCTAATTGCTTTTTGATGGCATCGGTAACTCTAGGGTGTTGATGTCCTAAGCTGCATGCAGAAACTCCTGCGACAAAATCTAAATATTGTTTTTCAGAAGTGTCGTATATATAAGTTCCTTTAGCATGAGAAATTTCTAGTGCTAGCGGATGAGGTGTTGTTTGGGCTTGGTGTGCAAAGAAATCTTTTTTCATAATCCGGAAATTGGTGTTTTATGGTCTCCTCTCCTTGGGGAGAGGATTAAGGAGGGGGGGAATATCAACTTATCTTGGTCTTCTCATAAAGGGAAGAACTTATTTATCGCTAATAATTTGATGTTTATTTTTTTGCTTTGATCGCTTCTCTTTTAGATCGAAATTCTTTTTTAGAGCGAAGTTTCTTTTTAGAAGGTTTTGACTTGAGGAGCTGTTTTTTTTCTGTTACAGGAATTGTTTTTAATTTGAGCATCTTCTTTTTGGAAGAAATGCTACGGAGTTCTTCATCTTCGGGTTCTAAAACACGATCCTCTAGGCCTTGTATTTTTACTAATTCTAGCGGTGGATCATCCTTAAATAAATCATCAACCGAAAGTATTCGTTCATCACCACGCCAATTAAAACCACGAAGCTTTCTGGCGTTATCTGGGTACATAGATTCAGGAGTTAGTGCTCCTTCAGGATTTCCAAAAGTGGTGATTTCTTCTATTTCCTGATCAACGAGCTTTAAATTAATACTAGAGCTCAGTCTTTTGTCTAGGCCAACGAGTTCTCCATTTTCTTTTCTGGCGTAAAATATATATTCGGCATTTTTGTTAATATCAATGTTATACAGTTTATTGTCATCGTTAAATAAACCAATCAATTCTTTTCCTTTTACTTGATTATATCCGCTAATAGAATCTTTTTGAATCAAATAGGTGTTGTAAAAAACTTTTAAAGAATCTAGTTTGTTTGTTTTTACGTTGTTAAGTAGTTGAATTGTGTCTCCAGTCATTTGGCTTTCTCCAGACCAAAGCACAGGCTCGCGAATTAGCTTTGTTATTCCTGTTTTTTGATTGATATAAATAGAATCACATTTCCCATTCATATCTAGTTTGTAAAGCTTAGCGTTTTTATATCCTCTAATGATTCTGTTTTCTGGTTTTCCGGTAATCATTAAAGTATCCGCATGTATATAGATTGAATCATTTTGTTGTAATGATTTTGCAAGGGCTCTATTGGTAATAAAAACAGAATCTTTTTCTTTAAAAACTTCGGCATAGTGCCCTGTAATGATACTATGATTTGTGGTGTCGGTTATTTTAATGTTGTTTGTTGCGGATGCAAAATGCTTTTTTTGGTTGAAGTACATGCTATCTCCTTCAAGAATTCTATTGTTGTAATATATTTTTGAATTCTTTACAAAATATCCTAAATCGGCATTAGTGTCATAATACCCACGTTCACAATGAATTGTTGTTCCTTCGTGTTTGATAACTGATTTTCCGTACATGTATGCAATACCCGAATTGGAATAAAAATCAAGTTGACTAGAGGTTAATGTGTATTCAGGGTTTTTAATATCAACATTACCAATAAATTGATATTTCTGACTGTCCATGAAGTATTTTCCAATAGAACTGTTAATTACGTTGTCTTCATGATTTACAACACCTCCTGTTTTGTAATAGGCTTTCTGGTTAAGTTTATCGAAGTATAAAGTATCTGTACGAAGAGTTGATTTTGGTTCGGTTAATAATACGTCACCAGCAGTAAAGGCTAATTGCGTTTTACCACTGTAATTTGCTACTTTACTCGTTAATTTTATGGTGTCTCCTTGTTTTATTAATACTTTTCCAAAAGCAGCTATGGAGTCTTCTTTTGCATAATGATATGCTTTGTCACACCACATTTCTATACCATCGTGCTGAATGTAAATTTGTTTTTTACTGTTTCTTGTTAAAATTGTTGCGCCAGGATATTCCGCTTCGTTTTTATCGTAATATGGTGCTGTTACTCTAATCTTCTTTTTTTCTTGAGAAAAACTTAGCATGCAGTTAATGCAGAAGAAAAGTAGTAAATATGTAGAAAGGTTTAATTTCAATGCTAGCTATTTTATGTTTCAAAAATAGCTAAAAAACTTATGATGTTGCTGTTTTTAAGAGGAATTTAGGAAAAGGTGTTCATAGAATTGAAAACAGGGATTGAAAAATAGTTCTTTTCAATCCCTGTTTAGTAGTAAAATGGTGGTGAGTATATACGTTAATCAACTTATCCCTTCATCCATGCGTTTCTTAAAATAACACGTTTGTCAGTAGCAGGTAAGTCATCAGGTGCTAAAGTGTAAGTTTTACCCATTGGCTCAATAATTTTTCCTTCTAATGTAATTTCTTTTCCTTCTCTTTTCACTACCATTTTAATGTCATTCCCTGGAGTCCATCCAAAAGAAGCGCCAACTAAAGCTTGAATGTTAGTAAGGTTGTAGTCAGTACCGTTAATAGAAACAAGTCTGTCGTTAGGCTTAACTCCTAGTGTAGTTAAAAAAGAGTTTGATTCTGCTAAGAAAAATACTTCTTTGGTTTTTTGATCTGCCGAGATGTAAGGTGTTTGCATGTCCTTAAGTAAGTAGCCAGTTTTCGCTTCTTTAATTTGCATACTCAACCCTAATTTCTTAAAGAATTTAGTGTAATTAATAGGAGTGTTTCCAACAACATGCGTGTTGATAAATGTTCTCACCTCTGGATACGTTATTCCTGTGATATCATCAAATAAAACGGCATCTATAAAAGGTTTTTCAACACCGTATTTAGCAGATAATTTTTTCATCATATCTAAAATACCTTGTTTACCATTACTTTCTTCTCTGATAATTAAATCGATACACATACCAATTAATGCTCCTTTTTCATATACATTGGCGTAGTTTGGCTTGTAAGGTTCATCTAAAATATTTCTACTCATTTCGGTAAAGGACATTTCGTCATTATAACGTTTTGATCCGTTTATTTTTCCTAAAACTCTTTCATAAAACTCAGATTCATCAACCAAACCTTGGTTTATTTGAAAAAGGTTTGCGAAATATTCAGTTACGCCTTCATACATCCATAAATGCTCTGACATTTTTGGAGCATTGTAATCAAAATTATGAACTTCTTCCGAGTGTACACTTAATGGTGTTAGAATGTGGAAGAACTCATGGGAAACAACGTCTTTCATTGATTCCGCTAAAGCTTTTGCAGGCATCATTTCAGGGAATACTACTGTTGTAGATGTATGGTGTTCCAAAGCTCCAAAACCATTCGCGTCATTTTTCATGGTTGACATGTATAGTAAAATGGTATATTTTTTAGTAGCATCTACATCTCCTAAAAATGCTTTTTGTGCCAACATCATTTTTTCCATTTGATCTTTTAGGTCAGCTGCTTTTAAGGTGTTGCTAGGTGAGTATACGCTCAATAAAATTTCCATGTTTCCAATTTTAAACGTCGCATTATTATCTTCAGCATACATAATTGGATTATCGGTTACTTCAAAATATCTTTTCGCTAAAAAAGTGTCGTTATCAGCTGCTATATTTGAATCTGTTAAAGAGGTGTTTCCAACTAAATTGTCAGGATGTGAAATGTTTATAGTGTATGGTAGGTCTTGATGTTCTTTAAAATAACCTACAAATCCATGTAGATTAAGCATGAAGTTCTTTCCTTTTAAAATGTTCGTCCCGGCTGGAGAAAATACGCTGTGACTTCCTTCGGTATCATAAGTGTCATTTACTAAGTACGTTATTTTTGCAATAGACTTAGCGTTATCTATTTTCCATGAATTATCATCAGTATGTGTTACGGTAAGTTCGTTTCCTTTGGCATCTAATGCTTTTAGTCCTTCAATGTATTTACCATAGTTATCGGTAGAGTATGTTCCAGGAACAGTTTTTGGGATGTGAAATGTTGCAGTGGTAGTTGTGAATCGTATTGGAGTCATTTCTACTTGAACTTTATCGTCTACTACATTAATTAAGTCAATATTGACAGTCGTTGGTGTAATAGTTTTGTTTCCTTGTTGTGTTTTACAGGCTACTAATAGCGTTAGTGATAAAACAGCTAAACTAATTTTTCTCATTTTGTTTGTTTTTAGTGCAGTATAGGACTCAAGTATGTCAAATTTGTTACAAGTTTTAATAAAATTTTAACAAAAATGGGGTTTGAGATAGTTGAGAATTCTAAAGAAAATATTTTTGTAGGTAACATGACGGCTTCGTTTATTGATTTTTCTAGTTATATTTATCCGAAAATCAGTTGATAAATAAGCTTAATGAAGTTATCGGTAATCATATTAAATTATAATGTACGTTATTTTCTAGAGTTGTGCATAAAAAGCGTGCAAGCTGCAATTACTGAAATTGATGCTGAAATTATTGTAGTAGATAATAATTCTTCAGATGATAGTTGTGCGATGGTTAAACAGTTGTTTCCAAATGTACAGTTGTTAGAAAACATGGATAATGTAGGTTTTTCAAAGGCAAATAACCAAGGGGTAGCTCTAGCAAAAGGAGAGTATGTTTGTATCTTAAATCCGGATACGGTGGTTGCGGAAGATACCTTTTTGCAATTGCTGAATTTTTCAACCTCTAAAGAAAACTTAGGAATAGTTGGTTGTAAACTTGTTGATGGTTCTGGTAAATTTCTTCCTGAAAGTAAACGAAATATTCCTACCCAATTAATAGCGATCAAAAAACTTATTGGTTTGTCGAGGGAGTATTACGTTTCAAAACTTAAGAGCACAGATGTAGGTAAGGCCTCTGTATTTGTAGGAGCTTTTATGTTTTTGACAAAAAAAAAATATCTGGAAGTAGGCGGGTTTGATGAGCGGTATTTTATGTATGGTGAAGATATAGATTTTTCCTATAGCATGTTGAAGGCCGGTTATGACAATTATTATTATGGTCAAACGACAGTGATACATTATAAAGGAGAAAGTACTTTAAAAGATGAAGTGTATGCACAACGATTTTATGGAGCAATGAAACTGTTTTATAAAAAGCATTTTAAGTCTAATTTTTTGTTTAATTTATTGGTTAATCTCGGGGTTAGCGTTATTCCTTTGTTAAAGTCGGTTTTACAGGATAAACTACTTGAAAAAAAGCCAGAACGAACCCTTGAAACGGCAAGTTTATCTTTTAAAGAAATTATAGCGTTGTTTGAAAAGCAAGGTTTTTTTTATAAAATACATCTAAAAAACACTGATTTTTCTATTGGGAGCAACAGTTCAGAAAGCAGAGGAGAGGTCATTTTCAAAAGCTAACTTTGTTGCTTAAATCCTAACTTTTTCTATTTTTATTTAGTAAATTCGCAGACTGAAAATAATAATTCACTTATATTTTAAGAATATGGCAAAGTTTGAATTAAAACTTCCAAAAATGGGAGAAAGTGTTGCAGAAGCAACCATTACATCTTGGTTAAAAGAAGTTGGCGATACCATTGATATGGATGAGCCAGTTTTAGAGATAGCAACTGATAAAGTAGATTCTGAAGTTCCATCTGAAGTTGATGGAGTAATTACTGAAATACTTTTTAATGTTGATGATGTTGTTGCTGTGGGGCAAACAATAGCAATTATAGAAACAGAAGGAAAAGGTAGTGTTACTGCTGAAACTCCTAAGCAAGCAGCAGCTCCAGCAGCCGTTGCTGAAATAGAAAAAACAATAGTGGAAGCTAAAGATTCAGTTGCAGCAGTAACTGATTTTTCTGATTCAGATAAGTTTTATTCTCCGTTAGTAAAAAATATTGCTAAAGAAGAAGGAATTTCATTAACAGAATTAGAAGCAATTCAAGGTTCTGGTTTAGAAGGTAGGGTTACTAAAAATGATATGTTAGCATATCTTGAAAATAGAGGTAGTCAACCTGTAGTTGCTCCAAGTGCATCTAAAGCGTCAGCGCCAGTTAAAGCAGTAGCTCCAAAAGCACCTGTTAAAACTACAGTTGCTTTACAAGAAGGCGATGAGGTTGTTGCAATGTCAAGAATGCGTAAGCTGATCTCTGGTCATATGACAAATTCTTTGCAAACGGCAGCGCACGTACAGTCATTTGTAGAGTGCGATGTTACGAATATATGGAATTGGAGAGCGAAAGTTAAAGATGAATTCTTGAAAAGAGAAGGTGAAAAATTAACGTTTACACCAATATTCATGGAAGCTGTAGCATATGCTTTAAAGAAATATCCAGGGATGAACGTTTCTGTTGATGGTGATAACATTATACAGCGTAAGAATATTAATTTAGGTATGGCTGCGGCTTTACCTGATGGAAACTTAATTGTTCCTGTAATTAAAAATGCTGATCAATTAAATCTTGTGGGTATGGCAAAAGCTGTAAACGGTCTGGCAAATAAAGCTAGAACAGGAAAGTTAAGCCCAGACGATATACAAGGAGGTACCTATACGGTAACTAATGTAGGTAATTTCGGAAGTATTATGGGAACTCCAATTATACCATTACCCCAGGTAGGAATTTTAGCATTAGGAGCAATAAGAAAAACCCCTGCAGTTATAGAAACTCCTGAAGGTGATTTCATAGGGATTAGAATGAAAATGTACTTATCTCATTCATATGACCATAGAGTAATTGATGGTGCTTTAGGAGGGATGTTTGCAAAAACTGTAGCGGATTATTTAGAAGCTTGGGATGTAAATAGAGATTTTTAAGTAGCTAGCTACTTTTGATAAAAGGGTGTCAATAATTTCTTGATACAAGTATGTAAAAAACGATTGATAAATAAATTTTTAGAGGAAAGGCTCTAATAATTAAGCCCACTGGAAGGGAAAAGCGCACTTGTTAAGTGCGCTTTTTTTCTGTTTTAACTATTTTTGATTGCTGTAATTGATATAGCTTTAGTCTAGAGTCGTAATAAATTTCATAATTTAATTTTAAGCCTGTATTAATGCGTTTAACCAATGTTGTTAATAATAATGTGTCGTTGGGATTTATCGTTCTGTAAATGGGTTCAAATGTTTTTCTTCTAAACCCTGTTCCTTCTAGTTGTACTAAAATTTTTTTAACTGTTTCGGTGTTGTTTACAGCAAATAATTTTATGTGATGTTTTGTTTTTTTCTGAATGATTGTAATTGATTCGGTTTTTTGACAGAAACAAAGTTGACAACATAAGGTGATGCTAATTAAGAGTAAAACTTTTTTCATATTCATATGGTATTAAAAGACGAATAATTTTATGTTACCTCTGTGAGGTATAAAGTAACGTTGTTAATTGGAGTCGTTTGTGGTTAAGTCTGGCCTAAAAACCAGGGTTAATTTAAAATAACTTGTTAACTAAAGATAATGATTTTTTGAGTATTATCGACTAAAATAGTTGAACTCATTTTAGGTTTTCAGCTTGAAACGAGAAATAGAAGTTTAATTTAGGTGTTTTCTTTTTAAAAAGACAGAGTTGTGCTATGTAGAGTAAAAAACGAAATAGATGGAGATAAAAAAATATTTTATAGTCAATTAGGAATAAGTTTAAATGAGTTCATTGTATATTTGTGAGTAAATAAGTGTATTAATGGAATTAAAATTACATAAGCCTATTTGTTTTTTCGATTTAGAAACAACAGGTATTCAGGTGTCTAAGGATAGAATTGTGGAAATATCAATATTAAAAGTATTTCCAAATGGTAATAAAGAAAGTAAAACATGGCTGGTGAACCCAGAAATGAAAATACCGGCAGAAACCACTGCGATTCACGGAATTTCTGATGAAAAAGTAGCTAACGAACCAACTTTTAAAGAGTTAGCTCCAATAGTGTATCAAATGATTAAAGATTCTGATTTAGCAGGATTTAATTCTGATCGTTTTGATATTCCATTATTAGCTGAAGAAATGTTACGTGCAGAGATCGATTTTGAAATGAAAAATACGGTGACTGTTGATGTGCAAACTATTTTTCACAAAAAAGAGCAGCGTACCTTAAGTGCAGGATATAAGTTTTACTGTGGTAAAGATTTAGATGGGGCGCATTCTGCAGCAGTTGATACCAATGCAACATATGAAATCCTATTAGCGCAATTAGAGCGTTATCCTGATTTAGAAAATAATATAAAGGAAATAAGTGAGTTTAGTACTCGTAAAAAAAGTGCGGATTTTGCTGGTTTTATTGCGTTTAATAAAGAAGGTCAAGAGGCATTTAGTTTTGGTAAGCATAAAGGTAGGTTAGTAGAAGAAGTTTTGCAAACAGAACCAGGGTATTACAATTGGATTCAAAATGCCGACTTTCCATTATATACTAAAAAAGTATTGACAGCCATTAAATTGCGCCAACTGACAAATAAGTTTTAGTGAATGAAACCGACATGGTTAAAATAGCTGTTAGCTACTAAAGCTAATGATTATTTTAAGCGTCAAAGGTTACGTGTGATCATGGAAAAATATTAAAAACAAGCACATGAAAGTAATTTGTATTGGTAGAAATTATACGGATCATATTGAGGAATTGGCTAATGAAAAGCCAACAGAACCAGTAGTTTTTTTAAAACCTGATACGGCAATCTTATTAAAGAAACAGCCTTTTTTTATTCCGGATTTTAGTGATGATGTACATCACGAAGTAGAAGTTTTAGTGAAAATTGATAGAATTGGGAAGTATATCGATGCTAAGTTTTCGCATAAATATTACAATCAAATTGGATTGGGGATAGATTTTACAGCAAGAGACTTACAGGCTAAGTTAAAAGCGAAAGGATTGCCTTGGGAAAAGGCAAAAAGTTTCGATGGAGCCGCTGTAGTAGGAAATTGGGTAGATAAAAGTAAATTTGAATCAATGGATACGCTTAATTTTCATTTGGAAAAAAATGGAGAGAAGGTACAAGTGGGTAACACAGCTAATATGTTGTGGAAAATAGATGAGATTATAGCATATGTGTCGCAGTATTTTACGCTAAAAATCGGAGATATTATTTTTACAGGAACACCTGCTGGAGTGGGTAGAGTAGTTGCAAATGATAATTTAGATGGTTTCTTAGAAGAAGAAAAATTATTTTCAATACGAGTGAAATAAACAGTATTTAGTGTAGGGTTTTAAGTAGTAAAACTGTTTATTACGTAATAAATTATAAATAAAAGGCTTATGGAAGTGAATTATAAATTAGATAAGGTAAAAGAATTAGCATCAGGTGATGATGATTTTATTGCAGCCATTGCGGCTGCCTTTTTAGAAGAGGTTCCAGAGGCAATAACTAAAATTAACGAAGGTATAATCAGGAAAGATTTTTCTCTGGTTTATCAAAATGCACATAAGATAAAACCGACAATTCAAATGTTTGACATCGCTATATTAGAGGATGTTTTAGTGCTCCAAGATTGGGGTAAATTTGAAAAGATTAATGATGATGTTTCAGTTGAGCAGGAAAGAGTTAACGCAGTGATTAAAGCGGTAGTGTCGGAGCTTAAATCGGATTTTAGTTTGTAGTCAGATAATATTTTTAATAACTACACCCTTTGTGTATTTAGGCACTTGCATCCTGAACAACTTTTTTAGATGCTAAAATTTAGTTTTTGATATAATATTTTTCTAGAATTTCATTCGAACTAATAAATTTGGCTAATTGCACAAGAGCTTACTAATAGTTTTTATAGTATATGAAAGCAGAAATTATAACTATTGGAGATGAAATTCTAATAGGGCAAATAGTAGATACTAATTCCGCTTTTATTGCTGCGGAGTTAAATAAAATAGGTGTTTCAGTTTATCAAATTACGTCTATTCAGGATGAAAAGCAGCATATATTAAATGCTTTTAAGGAAGCTGAATCACGTGCCGACATTATTATCATTACGGGAGGTTTAGGACCGACAAAAGATGATATTACAAAACATACCATTTGTGAATATTTTAAGGATACTTTGGTGCAGAATGATGTCGTTTTGGAACATGTTACTAATCTGTTTAAAAATAGCGAACATAAAATTTTAACCAAAACTAATGTGCAACAAGCATTAGTACCATCTAAAGCTATTGTGTTTCACAATGCTAACGGTACAGCTCCAGGAATGTATTTTAAAAAAGGGAATAAGGCCTTTATTTCGTTACCAGGCGTCCCTTATGAAATGGAAGGTTTAATTAAAGAGTCCGTAATTCCTAAATTGGTTTCCGAATACAAAACACCACATATTTATCACAAAACAGTCATTACTCAAGGGGTAGCGGAAAGTATTTTAGCCGAACGCATATCCGACTGGGAAGATGCGCTACCAGATTTTATAAAATTGGCTTACTTACCAGATTTAGGAACAGTGAAGTTGAGGTTGTCTGGAATTGGTGAAGATAAAGAAGCATTAGAAAATGCTGTGGATAGGGTAATAGATGCTTTGTTAGAGGAAATAGGGGAGGTTGTTATTGGTTTTGATGAAGATTCTCCTGAAATAGCAATTGCTAATTTATTAATAGATAAAAAGCAGACTTTAGCAGTGGCTGAAAGTTGTACTGGTGGCCTAATAGCCTATAGTATTACTCAAAACGAGGGGGTATCTGCGTTTTTTAAAGGAGGAGCGGTTACATATCATACCCAGTCAAAAAGGGATGTGTTAAATGTAAGTAAAACAATAATTGAGGAACATTCGGTAGTTAGTGAAAGGGTGGCTAAAGAAATGGCAATAGGTGTGAAAAAGAAGTTTAAGTCGGATTATGCTATTGCAACTACGGGAAATGCTGGTCCTAAAAAAGGGGATTCAGATGCCGAAGTAGGAACTGTTTTTATTGCCATTGCAACGCCAGAAAAAGTACTTGTTGAAGAATTTAATTTTGGAAAAAACAGATTTAAAGTAATTCAGCGCGCAAAAAATAAAGCATTGCAATTACTTCGAAAAGAAATATTGGATGCTAAATAGCAGTATTTGTTACTGTTACAACTTATGAATAAGAGTGAAAAGAATATAAATTAAAAATACTTGAAATAATTTAAGTAAATCTTTGGTGTAATAGATGAAAAGCTCTAAATTTGCACCTCGTTTAGAAATAACTAAAGAAAGTAGAGATGTCAAGAATTTGTGAACTTACTGGGAAAAAAGCAATGGTTGG
>Ga0209291_1001087_pt1 | contig 24996 bp, 19 predicted proteins | sample GOMGulsemesocosm_FD_184633 | JGI IMG/M metagenome (GOLD analysis project Ga0209291, IMG submission 184633) | Methane-oxidizing microbial communities from mesocosms in the Gulf of Mexico - GOM9B Gulf of Mexico (SPAdes) (version 2) | ecosystem: Environmental > Aquatic > Marine > Cold seeps...
AGGGGGTAAATTAATTAGGGTTAAAATTGCACCAAAAAAGTATAAAACAAAAAAAAATTCAAGTCGTTAAACTTGAATTTTTTAGTAGCGAAATCGGGATTTGAACCCGAGACCTCCGGGTTATGAAAAGATGTTTTACTCACTGTTTGTAGGGCTTGTAGGGGTTGTGGAATTGCAGGAGTAAACATTTCGACTCAAAACTCAACAAATATTTACTCCCAATGTTTACTCCCCAAATGAATGTACTTTATATATAGGTTTAAGCTAAGAATTACATTAATTTTTATTTGTTATTTTTTAAAGACATTAATTAAATAATGTTTGCATACAAATCAGAGTAAAATAACTACACAAAAGTTGTTTGTTTTTTTATGGGTCAGAAGTGGGACTTGGTTCGAACTCTCAGAACGACTATTTAATGAAGGATTATGAGATGATTTTGAGAGTGATAAAAGGTGGTGTTTTGGAGTTATCTTACTTGTAGTTTTATTCATGTGTTGTTGCGATATTCTAAGCCTCTAATTTGTTTTTGTACAATATCATCAATAAAATTTTCCAAATCGTAACATTCTATTTTTTCAATTTCAAATGTTATTTTTTTTTCATACTTATTATAAAAATATTCAAATGGTGTTGTCATAGAGTCGAACGCAAAACTATCACTTCTAAACCTTCCTAAATCAACAATCATATTATATATTGAATTAACTATCACATATCGGGATGTTGTAGTAATAATATTTTCCTTGTTTAACTTATCTGTTAACCTTTGACTGAAAACTTCTGAAATAGGTGGTTCAAAAGCAAATTCCCATTCACCGTGTTGAACCTTGTTTCTTATAGCAAAATTTGGTGTCAAATTTTCAGAGATTATTTTTCGTAATAATAAATATTGTTCAACTAATTCATTTCCCAAATTACCTCTCTCTCTCTTAACATCTACTTGTGTACAAAAATCATCATTATCTGGCATTAAATCATATGCAATGCAAAAGACAATTTTAAAAGATACAAGCCATTTTTCAATTAATGGTTTTTTAAGAATGTGATTTCGCTGATTATCGTTAAATAAATCTTTCTCATATAATAGTCGTTTAAGACTTTCTTCAGCCCAAGAAACTTGTACTCCAGATAATATTCGGCTAAGAGATTGTTCTTTTTTTCTTAATTCTATTTTTCTACTATCGGCGTTAGCCAAGTTATATATTAAGCTACCATTTTTGTCGACTGTTTTGTAAAAAGTTTTGATTTGTGATCTCATTTCATTGTAACCAATCTTCAGTGATTTCATATTGGAGTTGTGGTAATCAAAATATTCTTTTATTTCGCTTTGAGTCATAGTTTATAATTTGGTCAATTCACGACCGAAGAAATACAATTAGTACTCCTTCGGTCGGGAGTTGAACCCGACTTTTAAATTGGTGAAACCAATTTAAAGAACAACCCGTTCACGCTTCTTTTGGGAAGTTCATAATATTTTAATTGAAACAAATATACAATTTTTTTTTATTTCTAGCAATAATAAGCCTTTGCAAATCAAGATGAAACTCTTACGTTGATTTATCAATAAATTTTGTAACCAATTCGCGATAGATAGTTACTAAAATAAACTCATAATTAAATTTTAGCCATTATAATTTATTATAACTAGTTGTCAAGATTAAATTTATCATTATACAATGATTTTCCTACATCCGAATTCCAAAACTCTTCTGGATTCTTTAGTATCTCTCGTTCTATAATATCTTGTTGATCTTTATTTGGAGGAGGGAAATCATTACATTGCTTAATTCTGTTACTTAAAAAAGATAATATAGGATAATATTCAAGTTTTTGTGGGACGTTTAAGGTACCTCCATTTGAATTAATGTTAACATTTCCTAAGTCTTCTTCTCCTCCATATACTTTTAAAATACTCCAAAATATAAATTTATTAAATTTTCCGTAGACCAATAAACATGTCTGCGACTCATTATCCACAATCGTTGCATCCATTGCTCTTGTTAAATAAAAATCAACTCCCTTTAATTCTGAATTGTTTTTTTTAACCCTGTCTGATAGGAATAGGTTCATATTACTATAATTTTTTGGAGTTTTATCTGTAATTAAATAGTTTCTCCATTCTTTTTCAGCCTCAAGAATCGTTTGATAGTACCATTGATTCTTTAGACTTTCATCCCTTTTAAGTTTCAATACTAAAATTCTCCATAAAAAAGAGGTTGTAAAGTAATATAAATTTTCATTATAAGGTAAGTTTACTTGTCCACTTACGTATGGAGAAAATATATTTTCAGCAAACCACTTTTCTCTAATTGCGAATTCTTGCTCAGCTTTTTCACTCAGTAGATATAGCTTGACAGCGTCCTGTTCTCTTTTATTTGGGTTAACAAGTCTTCTAAAGTATTTTGATCCAGTTCTTTTTGTGTGTTTTATTACAAATTTAGGAAAAATATGACTCTTTTTTAGTTCAGAGTTTGTCTTGTATAGTTTACATGTTCCTTTCATTTTCAGTTTTATTCTAATGAATTTGTTCCGAGTACTAAGTTAGCCAATTTTATATATTTAGATTGAGTAAGACTTTACCAATCGATCAATTCCCTTTAAACAATTTAAAACAACATTACTTTTTACGCAAGTTGTAAAATAGTCTTTATATATTTCATTAAATCTAATAATGACTGTCATAAGCATTATTAATTCCAATAGGCAAGATTCCTTTTCTATAAAATAATCATCTAAAGGGTCAATTAATTTTTGTTTAATTTTTTTCCAACGTTCTAAATTCAAATCATAAAATACTAAACCAAGGTTCTGAAAAGCTTCAATTAACTCAGTTTGAATATTACTCGTATTTTTTTCAAGTTTAGGTATAAGATTGAAAAGTAAATTCCAATCTGATTTGGGTATAGAAAAAATATGCTTTAAATATGCTAAATCATCAAAAATGAATTCTGTAATATTTCTATCATTTAAGGTTTTTACGTCCAAATCAAAATAACCACGAACAATTGGAGTGTTACTTTGTTCCATTATTTTCTTCACTTCTGTATAATCTTTACCTTCTTCCTCTATAGCCAATAAAAGAGTATTTAATTTATCACAAGCATTGTCTGCCAAATAAATTATTTCTTCCCCTTTAAATAGACGTAATATTCTATAAGCTAATTCAGAAAGTCTAAATGCGTCTTGTGGATAGTCGTCCTCAAAAAATGTATCTTTATTTTTGTAATAGAGGTAAGCATACCTATGGTAACTAGATAAAATTATTGTTTTGTTGAAAACATAGATTAAGAAAGAACCTGAGTTTTCAATACACACTACTTCATGTCCTGATATTTTCGGGTAGTTTTCATTCTCAATCAAATCAAGTGTATATGGTAACGAAAACTTATCTTCATCCTTAAATATATAAAATTCAGGATTAGTGATTGGATCAATTTTTTCAATTTCTGATATATAATAATAGAGGTTATCTAAAATTTCTTGTTTTGATAAGTTTACTTTGCAAATGATGTTTAAATTGGTAGCCATATATCAAAAATAGGTTGTAGCAACGTAAACTATTTATGTTTTCTTATTATAGTTAACAATTTTTTATAAATCTCATTGAAGTAATTAGAAGTTTATTAAATGAGCTTTTATATGAAGTAATATTCCTAGAACGATTGAAAATATAATTCTAGTAATAAAAGTTTTCCAAGAATAAGAATATCCTAATGTTTTATCATTATCATCACGCACTCTTGCTGGTAAGGCAAAAGATATTATTTGGATAAGCATTAATGCAAGAATAAGGCGGTCAAACCAATCATATCCGTAATCAATTAATGTGTTTTTTAGGTTAGGGAAAGTATTTGAAAACAATGAGGTGTTAATGAAAAGGGAATAAAATATAATGAATATGCTAATGATACCCCATGACATTAATGCCCACTTCTTTAATTCACGAAAAAACACTTCACCTTTTTTAGTTAAAACACTATGCGGAATAAAAGTTAAATTAAGGTTTAAAATGTTTTTGGCATCTATTAAAAATACATCTCCGCTAATAGGTACTTTTGCCTTACTCCCTACTATTTTTATTCGATTATTTTCTTTGTCGCTATCTTTTGTATCTCTATATCTATACGTTCTAAATAAATATAGTTTATCTAAATCATTAATATTATCGTAATTTAAATCATAGTCAATAATGTATCCAGTATATAAATTAGCCTCTGAATTCTCTTTTAACAATATATCTGCTCTAACAGGGTAGTATTGAAATTGATTTTTAGAAGTAGGTTTTAATATACTATCAATAGCTTTTTTTTCATTGAAGAAAATTTTTGCTTTCTTGAATTTTTTAAAGGACTTAAATTCACCGCTAAAAACATAATACCATTGGTTTTTAAATCTTAATATTTTTAAACTAATATCAAGCTTTGTTGTCCTAATTACTAAATATGACAAATAACCTAGGCAAATAGCAATAACAAAAACTATAAATTCATGGATAATAAAAGTTACTATACCTTTTTCTATAAAGTTATTTGTTATATCAGAATAACTGTCGTTTTTACTTAATAATTCTTTAAAGATACATATTAAATCAGAATTAGAAAATTCAGGTTGTCTTATCCAAATATATAATAGATATGAAATTAATTGAATTAATATACCTGGAATTATACTGTAAAAAACAGATTTATATACTGAATCTTTTGTAGTAAATTGCTTTGAAAACTCTCCTTGAAAATAAAAGCGTTGAAAAAGTAATCCTGGTATTACAATTAATATAATAAGTAGTAAAAAATCAATTGTGAAGCTCATTAATTAAATTTCAGATAGTTTCTTTTCATCCCATTTACCAGTTTTATGGTATTTTGAAACAGCTTCTTCAAGTTTATCAAAGCTCTCATCATTATTTAACTTTTCTAAAGCCTCTTCTGAATATAATTTTGTCTCAGCTTTCTTGTTAATGTCAATGATTGTTTTAACTATTAGAGTTATTACTCCAATGATTAAAACAATTCCAAGTGCATCTGAAAACTTTTTATTATCCATTTTGTTTTTCTTATTATAAGACAAATATAAACTATTATCTTATGTTAGTTTTAATAAATTATGTAATTCTTGTTAATTTGTTATGAAAATAAATAAAATACTATTAAGATTTATTATTTCTCTGTAATAACATTACTTAAGAACAAACTTCAATGAGGGAGTTTGGTAATGATATCAATATGGTTAAAGACAATCTCTAATTATTTGACAAGCTATTAAGTACCTTAGATAGGAAACTTATACTAAACTGGACATAATCTTTTTAGTTTCTGTTTTGTCGTTAAGATTTAGAATATGAAACTAATACATCTCTTATGTGATATGCAACAGAAGATCCTTTATTAACCATTTGATCAAGTAAATATAAAACATCCTTAAGTTTATCAGGGCTACTCAGTACATCGCTTCTCTTTAACGAAAATAACCTCTGAACCCATAATTCTGAATCTTCCAAAACTATGCTATCAAAGCCATTTTTCCGAACAAGTTCAGCTACAGTTGATATAAGTTCTACACCCATTTCATCAAAACCTATTCGTGAGATCAGCGCTACAATATTAGCTTCCTGGTTTCCTCCAAATTCTTTAATTACATTATTGAAAAATTGACTTTTACCCTCAATTGTATTCCATTTTACAGCAGTGTTTTTCCAAGTAATATTCAATAATAACTTCCCTGTAAACAAAGGTATTCGGTCTTGTTGCCATTTATAAAAAGTGTCCCAAACTATCCAAAAGGATTCAGAGTTTTCTCTATTATCCTGCTCTATAATTATAGCTTCTAAGCACTCATTCATGAATAGATATAGATTAATATCAAATTGATCATTGAGCTTACCCTTGTCATCAGAAATAAAATCGAATGTAGTATTGAAAATAAGTATTGCATTTTCCTTGGGCTGACTAAGTAATAGACGAGCAAATTTTTTCTCAAAACTTAACCTTGCCCCCTTAATTTTATAATCTTCAGAGTTTCGTCCATTATACTTTACAAGTGTGCTTTTTTGCAGTAATTCTGTATAACTATAAAGAAATTCTAATTGTTCCTTTTCTAATGGTATACTATCTGGAATAAAATGTAATAGTCCTTTAAAGTATTCTAATTCATTCAAATCCAACTTTAAACTTCCAACATCAATTACATTTAAGTCACCTTTACTAATAGTTTCAAAGAAACCATTAACTTCTTTAGCATAATCAGTTGCTTTCTTTTTTGTTTCTTTAGTCTCTGTATAACTAAATTGTGGTCGGCGACTTTTTAATTCCTTAATTCTATATAGTCCTCGAAAAATACTATTTGCAAAATCTGGATTTAGTAACCATAAACGCTCTGCTATTTTTCCGAATATAGGTAGATCAATACCATTACTTAAATCTAATCCGAAGATAACATGAATTATATTATCTTTAATTTTTTCATGGTTTATTGAATCGATTTTAAACAGTTCGGGTAAGGCCAATATAAAAGGTTCTTTATTATACACTCCTGAATTAGATATTTGTGGCTCTCCCAATAGGTTTAACTTAATAGTTATATCTACATTATTAAGTATAGTTTTTGTACATATCTCAACTTCTGAATCTGTCATTTCGTCGAAATGATACTTTAGTCCAATAAATGCAATTCCAGTGCTAGAATCAAACATTTTATCCTTTATTGTACTTTTTAAAGTTTCGAAATAACTCTTCCACGTTTTATAATCATTATTAGAAGTATCTCCTTCGGAAATTATTTTAAGAGTCCAATTTAATGAACTCATAGCTGTATTTATTTCTGAAGACTCTTCGTCATATTTCTTTACTCTCTCTATAAGTACTTTATCTAGTTTAGGTTTTAATTCTATTTGATTTTTTGAGGGATACTCAATAAGTTCAAATTTCCTAACATCCATACGATTTAGAGTTAATGACCAATTATCATTATTTACAGTTCTTTCTTTGTAAAATATGTCCAATGTAGCTGTTATTTCTTTGAACATTATTGTCAAACTAAGTCTTATAAGAAAGCTTTCTAAATACTCTTTCCTATGAGATAATTGATTTGATTCATGTCTTTCATTTTGAATTATAGCCGTATCCCCCATGGGAGCCAAAGCTGAACGCTCACTAACGTATCTAGTAATATCCCAATAAAAAAAATTCTTAACACGAAATAGTGGCAGAATAAATTTTGAAATAGAAACGGGTTGATCATGAGCCATACTAACACTTGCAATTACTGCAAGCGGTGATACGGAGTTACTAACTTCATATATCACACTAAAGGCTCTTTCCAATTGTAACTTCGAAACTTCATTTTTACCCTTACTCAGTTTTAAAAGGTGTTTTTCTAATGCCATTAATAATGACTGTAATAAGTAAGGAGAAGTCTGACCAGTTCCTCTAAAAATAGACCACAATAATGGACTACCTATTATTTTTTTTCCTTATCATGAGCATAGTTGAAATTAATTGTGACTATCTCATCATTTCTGTGTTTTGATTTTTTTATCTTATATTTCTCTGTCGCAAAATTGAAAAATTCGCAAATAGATTTTATTGTTTCAGTTGGATAGAACCGTAATAGGTTTAATACTGATGTATGATAAGGTGATGCGGGAAAGTACTTATCTTCAAATCTGCGACTAAGACCAAATTCATCTTCTATTGAATAACTTCTATATGAATACGGATTCGCATCTGACTCAATAGGATCATCTTGTTTCCAATTATCAAAAATATACTTGGTGATTTTTTCGGGAAACAAGTAGCATAGCCCAACAGAAGATTGTCCTGACTTAACTCTTTGTAAAAGATCTTTGAAGTAACTTTTTAATTCATGACTTGATTTAGGACGATCGGTCTTATCAGTGTTCTCTTTCCATTCTTTATGAAACTTATTATCAGAGGCTTCAAATTTAATTGCAGAATTAATAAGAGATTCTAAATCATTATTTGATTTTACACTTGAGTTTATATATGTTGAAAGAAGAACTTTTCGGGCGTTTTTGATATCGCCCGAATTGGAAATTTCACTTGTCAACATGATCGATTTACATAATTGGTTCAAAGTTGTATTTCCATCATTCCCGTTTAATTCAATCTTTGTTCGTTTATTCCACGCTTCAAAAAAGTCAATAATCCAATCAAAATCAGCTTGTATATCTGAAAAGTTTTCACTTATAAAGTCAATCGATACTCTCCAAGCATTCTCTAATTCTGAATCGATAAATGTTTCTTTTTGCTTTTCACCTAATGCCTTCATGGGTTGCGAAACAATCAAAAGTAACCTCACAAAGCGTTTAAAAAGAGTCGCTTTATCATCTAAAAGTTGCTCTTTACAAGCCTGAACGAAAGACTCCAAATGTTCTGATTTGAGAATTGATAATACTATCTCATCCTTCCAATAAACTCCCCCTTCCCAATCAGAATCTGTTGGGATTACGAACTCATTAATAACATCATTAAACAGTTCTCTATCGAGCTGATCAGACATCCAGAGGTGAAAACCTCTTCTTATTACCAGTTCATTACCCAGTTCATTTAGAAAGTCAGATAGTTCAGGAATATTTGCTTTCATACTATTCACATGTCTAATTAAAGCCCAGTCCTGAAAAATATCATGTGACGGAGCATAGTATGAATCACCATAATCATCTTCATCAGAAATTATAACTTCATCAGTATGCAATTCGGAAACCGCTTCTATAAGTTGAACTGTATTTTCAATAAATGTTGGTTTGATATACGGCTTCATTGCTTTTGCACGATCAACAACAATTTTTTCAAATGCTCCCTCTCGAAACGAATTATTGCTTACGACAATTTTTTGCCAGAGTTTAATAATTAAATGTCTTTTACTGATCTCACCTTCGCTAAGAATTGCATTAGAAAGACTTATTGTATGATTCAGATAAAAGGGCGTTTTCAATAAGTCAGCAATTTTATCGTTGTTAAACAATTGCTCAACCCAATCGTATTCAATCTTTATTATTTCGATCTCTTCCTCTGATAAATGGGGTACTTCAACAAAGGCTCTTTGATTTGGCATTACGGTTGCCAATATCGCCATTAGGTTATCATTATACTTAGTTCTAATCGAGATTAGAATTTTTAAATCATTTCTGCCCTTGGATAGAGCTAAAAGACTTTCTATCGCATCAAAACTTTGAGCTTCAAGAATGTTCTCAACGGCATCTACATATATAATTTTCTCAGACAATAAGGTAGGAGAATCTAGAATTTGCTCAAGAGAACAATTTATTCCTTTTTCTGTAAGAAATTGGGTCAGAGTACCATTTAACAATTCATCAGCTCGGAATACAAAGATACTTCTGTATCTTTTTTGCTTTTCTAACAACTCACTTGAAACAATACTTTTACCTACTCCAGCATTTCCATGAATAACGACAATTTGAGCTTCATTTAATGCTGACTCAACACCTTCGACTAACGAAGATCGATCAAGATGTAAATCACCTATTTTATTTTTATTCTTGCGCCTATCTAGCTCTTCTTTCGTAGTAACTTCAAGTTTATTAATAGCGGTAATAACGTCTTCATCTAATTCTAGTTCAATTGACTTGAGTTCTTTCATTCCAGACGAAAGTAATAGCTCATTGTAGGTTTTTACTGTTGATCCAGTAAACCTTTCCCATCCTCCAAAAGAGTCAACAATACCATGAAAGAAAATATCTCCTTTGTATTCCAAACACACAGCACCTCCTGACATCCCTTGAATAGAACTAAGTTTGTCATCAAAATCTACTGGTTCAATACTACTTTGTGGGGACAATTCAATTTTATTATCATTAGCTGTTAAATCAAATGAGCATTGAATTGACTTAACACTTTTCAATGAAAATTGATTAGGATAGCCTCCGATAACACACCCTTGTAATTCACTTCTGTCAATAACCACATCCATAAATGGTACCTTGACAGCCTCATTATCTATATTTTCTTTATTGATAATTATAATCGCAATATCTGGATCATTTTCCTGATTAACAAGTATTATATCTTCTTTCTTGAGCTGATATTTCACAATTGAATCTCCAATATTCATTTCGAAAAATAATGACTTATAATCAGGTTTATAATTGAACTCTGATCCACAAAGACAATGTTTAGCTGTTAAAACGTATATTTTATCTTCCAAATGTGGCTGATACAGAATGAATCCTGTTCCTGCTTCATTTGATAGTGTAGAAGTTATTTTTACAGTTAGTCTCTTTATTATTTGTTCGTTGATTGAATTCATAGTTCAAATGGGTATGTAAGTATATCAATAGGGAATTTGAGATTGAAATGATAGTTAGGGTTCTTTATTTCTTCATTTGAAAAAATACTACGTAGCTTTTGATCATCATGAGTAAAAAAAAGATTGATTGGATTGTCTTTTGTCCCCAACTCAATTAATCGAAAGAGTGCCTCTTTATCAGGTAAACGGTCTCCGTTTGTTCCATTGACCGAGATAATAAAATTTGAACATTGTAATAATTCCAACAACTCTGGACTTGTGTTTTTTCGGCTCCCATGATGACTAATTTTTACAAAATCAAGGTTCAATTTGTTTTCCAAATTTTTTCCAGATTTAATAAGAGAATTTACAATGATATCGGGATGTGAATCGGCTAAAAATAATCCCTTTACATTTCCAAAATTAAGAACAAAAGCAATACTTGACCGATTGGCTGGAGAACCATCTTTCTCAAACACTTTTCCTTTCAATTCTCCAAAATTTAATCCGTGATCAGGTATTTTCGCGCCAATCTTTTGTTGCCTTTTCTTTTCTTCTTTAAGTGTAATTTTCCTTGCTGAATTATAACTATCAATATCTGGAGAAAGTACTTCTATTTTTACTCCTCCAATGTTTTTGATTTCTCCTGCCAAAATTGGTTTCTCGGGACACTTACTTTGTTTAACAAGATATTCTTTCAAGTCTACTTCTTGAACTGCATTTATTTTACCACTTACATTATCTCTTTCTTGTTGGATCTCTAAAGAATGATTCAACCACCATTCTTTTACATTGTCAGTGATATCTTTGTGCTTCTTTTTGAAAAGAGAAACTACCCCTCCAATATGATCATTGTCCATGTGAGTAATGACAAATAAATCTATACACCCGCAATTATTTATTTCTTCTCTCAATAATTCGAGCATTCTATCTTGCCCTTTATACCTTTCTTTACCAAAATCTATTACTATTAACCTTTTCTCTTCATTAGAATCGTTAAAGCGAAGAATAATGGCATCACCACATCCTGCAGGTAAAAATTGGATTTTCATATTGTTATTATTTGTTACATTCTCAATAGTTAGCCTATTTAATATTGTTTTAAAGGTAGTTGAAAGAAAATTTATTAATTTCAATTTAAATAGGGTTACGTATTTTTTCATCTAAATAAATTCTATGCTGCAAATCCAACTCCCATTTCTGCTAAATCGTAAAAATGTTGAAAAGCCACATCAACTTTTTTTCCAAACTCTTCTCTATCATAAGGTTTTTCTGGCAAGCCTTTACCTAATACTTTACGTATTTCATTTTTTACCATTTCCTGTGTTGCTTTATCTTTATGCCATTCTTGAATTAAGATTTTATTATTAGCATCAAACAAAATTGTAAGCAAATCACTAGCTGCAAGTTTAACTTCCTTTTCTTCTTTCTTTGTTAGTTTATCTTTCTTAAGTAAATCAAACAATTGTTGTTCTTCTTCACTCATTCCATTTTTAGCTGCTCTTTCTTGTTCTTCAGATAACCCTTCTGCCTCTTTCATAAGCGCTTCATAGGCTTCTTCAATTGACATACTACCTGAGTTGTAATTTTCAATTATATCTTCAAATCTTTCTAAAAATGACCCTCTGGTTTTGTTTTGAGCTAACATCTGTTTCAACTTAATTTCCATTAATTCTCGTAAATCTGCAAATTGAATATTCTTGTGTTTTTTTTGGGGAAATTCAGCTCGTAATTTTGAGAAATCTAACTTGCTTAAATCTATTTGCTTTGAGTTGTCAATATGATATTCAGACTTTGGTTCTTGTAAATCTCCTTTTCCTACAACACTTGAGTCTAATAAACCATCAAGCTTTTTCTTTACTCTTTCTATTGCCTCATCTTGATCTACATGTCTATCAACAACTTTTCTTAAATATTCAAAAACATCTTTTTCTTTCTTTATTTTAGGAAGACTATATATTTCTGGTTTAGCAGAGTCGTACAAACCAACAATTGTGTTTACAAACAAATTCAATTGCTTTTTATACTCATCTTTTTCTAAGATTATATTAGCGTATTCATGAAACAATTCTACTTCTTTAAATCCTTTTTCTCCTAGATTTAGAATAGCATCAATATCTGCACCTAATTCTTTACAAAATACTTTTGTTTCAAGAATAGCTTGTTCCAGTAACTCTAATAATTCATCAAACTCTTTAACGGGAAAGTCCTCATCATCCTCTTTATCTTTGCCCTTTGTTCCTTCAGCATAATCTGCTAAAGCTTTTTTTAGATTTCTAAAAACTCCAAAATAATCTACTACTAGACCATTCTTTTTACCTTCAAAAACTCTATTGGCTCTTGCTATAGTTTGCATTAAAGTGTGATTTTGTAAAGGTTTGTCTAAATACAAAGTAGATACTGCTGGAGCATCAAACCCTGTTAACCACATGGCGGTAACAAAAACAATTCGGTAGGTACTGTTTGGGTCTTTGAAATAATCTTCAATGTTTCTTCCATCTTCATCTGGATGATCCATTATTCTTCTGTGTGGAGAAATGTTTAGTCCTTCGTTTTCAAATATCGCTTTTTCTTCTTGGTCGCTTCCTTCCTGACTTACTACTGCTGACATTCTAGTTTCTTCCATAAAGGTGATCGCTTCTTTGTATCTTTCCTTTATTTCTGGATCTTTTTCTTTTACTATTTTTTTTCTTAGTTCTTTTACTTCTTCTTTCTGTGCCTCTTGAACAAATTCATACATTCTTACTGCCGTAAACTTATCAATACAAACCACCATAGCTTTCATTGGTTTACGCTCACCTTCATCATTCTTTATATTTAAACGATAAGGGTAGTGTTGCACAATGTGTTTAGCAATTTCTTGTAATCGATCTTCTCTTCTTACCACTTGTAATAGAGTGGAGTATTCTCTGTCTAACTTTTTCTTTTGTTCGTCAGTTAGATTTTCGTCTTCCAATATTACTGCAGCATCACCAACTAAATCTTCATTTATTTGCTCTACTCTTGGTACACTTTTTTTATAATAAAGAGGTACTGTTGCACCATCTTCAATACTTTGAGCAAAATTATACTCAGAAACATAAGGACCAAACCAATCTTTGGTTAACTCACTTCTTAATAAAGGTGTTCCTGTAAATGCAATATATTGTCCGTTTGGTAATCCGATTCGCATATTCTCACCATATCCTTTGTATTGAGACCTATGGGCTTCATCTACTATAACAATCCAATTGTCTCTTTCGGTTAATAATGGAAATGTTTTTCCTTTTTCAATACCAAATTTGTGAATTAAACTAAAAACGTGAGACCTGTTAGATTGTAAATATTCTCTTAATTTATCTCTACTTGAAGGACGATAATAGTTTTCTTTTTGTTCTATAGTTTCTATAATAACCTCAGTTTCTTGGAAGTTTCTATAAATCTGAGAATCCAAATCTTTTCTATCTGTTACAATTAAAAAAGACCAGTTTCCTTCCACTTTTCTTTCCACTTTTTGCGAAAAGAAAATCATTGAATACGATTTTCCAGAACCTTGAGTATGCCAGAATACACCTAGTTTTCCTTCTTTGTCTTCTTTATTTTTTAAAGATTCTATAGCATTATTAACGCCTAAAAACTGGTGATTTTTAGCTATAATCTTCACTTTATTCTTATGATACAGTACAAAATTCTCAAAATAGTCGAGAATATTCACTTTATTGCACAACCCCTCACCAAACAATTGTAAACTTAATCTACTATCGTTTGTTTCACTTTCATTTTCTACCTCTATTCTTGATTTCTGCGTATTACTTACAGACGTATCTTCCAATTTTACCCAAGAAAAAAAGTGTTCCCATGGCGAGTTAAATGAACCAACTCTAGTTTGAATACCGTTAGATATACAAACAAACATATTGTACCAAAACAACTGCGGAATGTCTCTTTTATATCTTCTTAGATTGGTATCATAACCTGATTTGATTTTAACAGTTGCATTTTTTAACTCAATCATTACCAAAGGCAATCCATTGATATATAAAATTAAATCTGGGATTCTCTTATTATTTGTTTGAAGGTATTCAATACTCAATTGTGAAACAACCATAAAATGATTGTTTTCTTCATTCTCAAAGTCTAATACTTTCACATAACCGCTTTCTTCTCTTCCTTCTTTGTTTTGAAAAGTAACAGGTACACCATTTTTTATTAATTGATATACCTCTTTATTAGCCATAAGGGGAGATAAACTTACTCTACTTTTTGACAATTCATTGATAGCGTGCTCTATACTGTCTTGAGGTAAGTCCGCATTTATTTTAATAAGAGAAGCTCGTAAGTCTTTTTTTAGAACAACTTCTTTTAAACTTTCTCTATCTATTAAATCATTCTTTGCTGCACTCTTATGTATATAACCAAGAATGAGTTCAAAAAGTTGTATATCTGCGTCTTCTATATGTGATTCGTTTAAAAATGCCATTTATGCTTATTTTTCTAGTCTTTTATAAATTTCTTCTATAGTTTTAATGCTCCTAAAAAATACTAAAACACTCTTTTATATCTTTATTTCTTTCTATTCAAGAGCTTTTGTAATTCTGCTTGTTTGAATTAACTTATTGAGCACTTTATTTTTCAATTGTTCCTAAACCCTGAATTACAAACTAATTTCTGTACAAAACATAAAGGTTAGATTATTTTATTATCATTCAAATAATCCAGAACCTCTTGCTGTGTTCCAGCAATAAATATTTCGTCATTTTCAAAATAAATTTCATATTGACCATCTCCTTCTGAAGAAACATCCCAAAACACTTTATAATCCTTTTTATTTATAGAATCTATAAACTTATTCTCTTCTACAGAATTATCTGAATGATAAGAGCACTCCACCTTCATTTTTTGAAGCTTAATGAAAAGACTATATGTGTAATACTCTCTGTGCTCACCATTAGTTTGTGACTTTCTAAGAAGTAAAATATTATTTTTATCTACAAATCTGAAAAATTTTCTTGTTCCACAAGCTTTCATCATTTCTGGCACTTTAACTAAGTACTTCCTCCAATCGCTTACATTAGAACTATCTATAATATGGTTCAATTGAACCTCAAGATCTTTATTGACATTCAGTAAATCAAGAAATTCTTTAAAATAATCTCTTTTATTAGAGGAATTTCTTAATAAACGCTTCCAACTTATTTCTCTATCAAAACCATTAATAAGAAATGAAAAATTACTTCTTTTACTTAAAGTATAATTCCCAATGGTCAATAAGGCTCTTTCAATAAGATAATCATCTGTTTCTCTAATTCCATTAGATTCAAATATGAATTTCGCTTTCTGTGAATATTCCAAAAATACCTTTAAATAATTTTTATCCTCTTCTGCTGACCACGATAATGAATGATCATTGTTATAAAACTCTTGAATTCCCGAATAATCAAGTAAAAATGAAATTTGTCCTTTAAAGTATGGATGATTTTCAATAGACTTTATTGCTTCATTCCATTCGATTCCTTTAGAAATTAACTTAGCTTTTAATATCTCCTCTGTAATTTGAACTTTAGCAAATGTTGTGATATCTGGCTCTGTTTCTAAATAATCATTAACAGAAGAGCTGTGTTCAAGCATATCTTTCAACATCAGAATTGATGGATAAAACTCACCTGCTTCATCATAATTACTATTTTCTGTAAGGTTACGAACTACTCGCATCCATTCTTCTATACCGTCAATTTTTCCATTAAATCTAATGTATTCATAAAATGAATAAAATTGAAGACGCTCGGCATAAGTAAAACTATTCTTAACTCCTTTCTCAATCAATTCATCTTCATTAATTATAAGTTTATTCGATAAATATTTTTTTTGCTTACCTTTTTCTTGTAATAATTCAATCACTTCAATAAGATCTTTCAAACCATCCTTTTCAAAACATTTTCTATTCCTAAGAATATAATAATTGATAGGGTTTTTATTATCCTGCAAATATCTTATATCGGGAACATCAGTATTGTCTCTGCTTGCAATAGAGTTACATAAAATTGCAGTAGTAATATTCATGAATTGATTATCAAAAAGATTTGACTTTGCATCTCTATACTTCCAGAAAAAATCAGTCCACTCTTTATCTATATGATTTGAAAATGTTCGATATAGTTTATTTTTAGTTTTACCGCTTCGTTCTAGTAACACTTGCTCAACTTTAGCTTTAAAATTTTCAAAAACAGTTAAAGCTTTACCTCTAGCATTCATTTTTATGTACAAGCTTTCTGTCAAACCAAAATTTTCTAGTTCTATAAACTGAAAACTTAGAATTGGTTCTTCTACCTCTACCAATATCGGGTATAATTTTTCATCATTTTCTCTATTTTTATCTAATATCTGGATAGTATCAAGCATGGCTAACATTGATTTAATAGTTGGGTCTTTCTCCCATGAATAAAAAAACCAATTTTTATTCCTAATAACATCTGATATTGATACATCTTCACTGTACTCCAATTTTTCGGTCAGAAGTGCCTTACAGAATAATCTTGAAGAAATTCTAGTTTCATAATTGAATTGAGCTTTATCTTCTCTGTTCATTATTTCTTGGAAACTTGAGAAAAATCCGTCTTTTTTGGCAAAATACCAGTGCAACAAAAACAAAGTAGTAAGTCTTTGTTGACCATCTAATGGAATTAATTTTTTTTGATTTCCATTATCCTCTTTTACATCTCCATAAATAAAATCTAAATGAAGATTAGTTCTATTTTTTAAATGACTAAATATTGTCTCAATAAATTGATTTCGAATATCTTCTTCACTATCTCTGCCTTGAGCATAGTCTCTTTGTATTATAGGTATTTCAATTTTTATTTGGTCATTCTTAACCAAATCAATAAATGAAGTTTTTTTTCCGATATTGGCGCTATTAATTATTTCCATTTTTCTTATTTATTGAAGTATTCGGTTAATGTTAAGATAAAGTTTTCTTTGTAGTTTTTTCTTTCATCTTTCCCCCAGAAAGTCATTTGTTCAACATTATCACTATAATATTTTAAAAAAACATTTTTCGTACAAATCGGTATGAACTTACCATTTTTTTCTTTATTTATAATGGTATTTCTTTTTATAGGAAAAACTGCATTACTATATCCTCTATTTGTCCCAGAATCGAGGAGTGCTAAATTTGAAATATCGTTTGGGGCTTCTCCATCACCTTCTTCACTATAAATTTCCACTATTTTTTCATAAAGACCCTTGAATCTAGTTCCTCTCTCTGTTAATGACAAGTCAAAATAAGCTTTAATATCAGATTTCAAATCTTCACTTAATCGACTAGATTCATCAGCAAACTTCTGAACTTCTCTTAACCAATCTAATCTGTGATTTTCTTTTATTGGGGGTTCAGATTTTATTGCGTGAATATGCTCAATATCCCAGGTGTCATTTTTGTATTTATCAAAAGAAAATCGAAGCGAGGCATTATCTAGATTCAACATAGTGATAATGTTGAACAAAAGAAGAGACGTTCTTATATTCTTATTATCCTCGCCATAATTATAGCTTGGTAAGTCCGCAATACTTATAATACTTTGAATTTTATCCTTCAAATATATTAAAAACTCATCCTTATCTAAATTCATAGAGTTGTCGATAAGTGTTATCAAACTTTCGCCTGTAGTCAATAAAAATCCTACTAGATGAAAGTAGGTATGGTCTTCGTACCATTCTGAGAGCGTAAGATAAATACGCTTTACCTTATCCCAAAGTTTCTCTACTGAAATATCTTTGTTAACAATTTCATTATTAAAGTATCTGAACGTATGATAATTATCAAGTGAGGAATCTTGAACAATTAAGTCAAAAATCAACTCGATTTTGTTAGTATAATTTGTCTCATTATTATTTAAAAACAACCAGAATTTTGTATCTTGTAACTCCAGCTCCATTGCATCCCATTCTGTTGATATTTCTAGTTGCCTTATTTTTCTTGTTTCAGGAGGTGTGAAATGAGAATGCTTGCTCAAGAATAAAGCCTTTATTAATTCTGCATTGGTTAAGGGTATTTTCCCCATATTTAGTCTGGTAAAAATGTCAATAGCACTAGCTTCCTCACCAACTTCATACCATATAACTCTGATGTTTTTACCCTGACCATCTTCTCTTAATATTGTATTAAGAAAATCCATCTTGACTGTACCATCTCTCTCATCAAACCATTCTTTTATAGTTTCATATGCTTGGCAAATATGAAAATAATCAACATTATTCGTCTTTTTATCTAAATCAATTGACTTCATAAAAGCCTCACTATCTTTTCTGGTTTCATATGAGATGTCAAACTTTTCTTTGCCAAGAAGTTCCATTATTTTCTCCAAAAAAGTAAAAATTATATGGATTGTTGTTAACCTTTGTTGTCCATCAATCAAAATATACTTATCGCCTTCTTTACTAACTACTACTGGTTGTAAACAGTAATATTGGTCACTTGGTATTTTTGGATCAATCTGAAACTCATAAATATCCTCAAGTAAATCATTCACTTGCTGACTAGTCCATCTATAGCCTCTCTGATAAGAAGGAACTTCGAACTTATATTTTAAAAGTCTGTTAACTGCTAATAATTCTATTTTTTCTTCTTTCATTTTTATTTCATTTTTATTTCTTCAAACATAGATTGAGACAAAGTGTTCCATGCCTTTATGTTTTAAACATTTTTTTCTTTACTTTATTTATACTCCACCCCAGCCTCAGCAGCCATATTTATTTCCACTTTCTCTAAACTATCCAAACTCAACTTACCACTTATTAAACGTGGTAATAATAAATCTCTCGTTTCTTGAAGGATTTTATTTTTGTTAGAAAGAGTTCCAATTTCGTTCCACATTGGATCAATTAAAATATCAAATTTCTTTAATAAAACTTCTGAAGGTTTTATCGTTTTTATATTTGAAATTAATTCTTTTTTCAAAGTACTTTGACCTGTTGATCCTTGAGCAACAGCTAAAAAGTACGGAATATTTTGTTTAACAATATGAAAAAGCAAGAATTGGCTAAATGACTCTTTTGATCTTAAAAAAGTAATACAGTTATGAATAATATAATTATTAGATTCTAACTGAACATTTTTAGAAACTCTACCTAATGTACCATCACCCATTGAATTTATTAGTATGTCATTTTTCCTTAAATAACAATGTTGTTTATTCTTTGGTAATTTTTTAGCAATTAGTATTTTTTGCAATTCTATTAATCCATTTCTAACACAGCTCTGATTTAAAACAGGATCACCATCATTTTCATCAATATCGTATTTTAGTGAAGGTCCTTTTTCAATAGTCTCAAGAATATCTTTTATTCTAATTTTATCCCACCCCTCAGGAATTGCACCTTTAGTTCCATGAGGAACCTCATTTCCATCTTTGTCTAAAATCTTGGTATTTTGGTAATTAGGAAAACGAAAACGCACAAACCACTCTTTGTAAATATCAGAAGCCATTTCTTCCAATAGCTTAATTCTTTGGTTGTTGTTTTCTATTAAATCATCATAGGCTGAAAGTATTGAGGCTATTTTTTTTTGGATTGGCAAGTTTGGAATTGATATTTTAAATTTAGGAAAATCAATAATAGAAATTCTGTCAACTGTAGAACCTGATATTTTTATAGTTTCAACAAAAGCTCTCCAATATGAACTTAAAAAATAATAATATAAATATTCAGGATCTAATTTTTCTTTATCCGTTCTTATTAAAGCCATTCTTCTGCCAAGACATCCAATAAAACCTTCTTGAATCAATGCATACCTATGAAGAGTAGCTTCATAAGAAAAAACTAAATCATTTTTAGACGGCACAACCCTTTTTGTCCATTTTGGATATTCGTTTTCAGAGATATGCCTAATTTGAGATAAATCAATCCCTCCTTCTGACTTAATGTTTTTTATCCCTAAAAATACTGGTCCAGAATCACTTGGTGCTGGAGTAGCATGAGGTCCGTCAAAAAAACCAATCATTAATTCGGAAAATTGATATTCTTTTAGTTTAATCATTGATAATAGATTTTAAAGAATCACTTATCAAAATTTCAAGTTCTTTAGACTTGTTATTTAACTTTTCGAGACTATTACTATTGCTAAGGATTAATTGGTTAAATTCTTCTGGCGTTATCTTATCATCTTCAATCTCTACACCTACATACCTTCCCGCATTCAAAGAATAATCTTGTTCATCTATATATTCGGTTTTATCAGCCATTTTACATAAACCAACTACATCTTCATATTTAGCGTCTGGAAAACGACTCTGTAACCAGTTTATATTTGTTAACCAATAGGCAGTTTGCTCTGTAGTTTCTAAATAGTTTTGTAACGCTTCTTCCAAGTTTTTATTAGCTTTAGCTAGTTTTTGGTTACTCCAAATTTTATCAGAACTTAGTTTTAAATTCTTGTCTGCTATTTTGTAAAGTTCCAACAATTTGTTGGTATCTTGTTTTAAAGCCATAGCGTCTAGCTTATTTTGTGCGACATTAAAATCTAAACGTGTAGCAACTTCAAGCTGTGCTTTATTTTCTAAAGGCGTATTTTCAATTGGATGTGCTAAATTGTCTAATACATTAGCATTTACTTCTGATTTAGTTTTAGTAAACTTTTCAATTAAATTAAAGAAATCAGCTTCTTTTAAGGCTTTTGTTTTTGCAGGTGTACGTTTAGCATCTTTAGTTTCAGTAATGTATGCTTTTAAACTTTTTAAAGTCGTTTCTAACTGTAGTTCTAACGCCTTTTTTGAAGGTAAAACTTTACTTTCAGCTTCATTGACTTGTTTTATATAACTATCAATTAACTCTAAATAACGGTTAGTTTCACCTCTGTATAAACGTACAATTGCTGCTAAGTTTTGTTGATTTTCCGTTGTCCACTCTCTATGCGCCCTGTCTATTTGGTGATACACATTACGCGCATCCAAAAACAAAATTTTATCTTTTCTATCGGTATTTACTTTTTGCTTGTCAAAAAACCATAACGTAGCAGGTAAAGTAACCGTTAAAAACATATTGGTTGGCATACTCACCATACAATCTACAATACCAGAATCTACAATATTTTTACGAATGTCATATTCTGAGTTTCGTGCATCACTTGCAGAATTAGGCATAACAAAACCTGCACGTCCATTTTTGTTTAATGAAGTTGCAAAGAGTGAAATCCACAGGTAATTAGCATCACTTATCTTATCATCTTTTTTCCCTTTGTTTTTAGGTAAACCATAAGCATAAAAACGTTCGTCATTTTTAACTGTACTTTCCTTTACGGATTTTACGTTAAATGGCGGATTTGCCATTACGTAATCAAACTTTCCTAAGCCATCATAAGGATCGCTGTCGTAAGAATTAGTTTCGGTTATTTCTCCACGTAAACCATGTACCAACAAGTTCATTTTTGCTAAACGAACGGTTTCACCCATGTATTCTTGTCCGTAAACATAAATATCGTTAAGATCGTGCCCTTGGTGAGCAATAAAATCGGCAGATTGAACAAACATACCTCCCGAACCACATGCAGGATCATATACTTTTCCTTTGTAAGGTTCAATCACCTCTACAATAAAACGAACTACAGAAGTTGGGGTAAAGAACTCTCCACCTTTCTGTCCTTCGCTCATTGCGAATTTACCTAAGAAATATTCGTATATTTTTCCAAAAATATCTCCAGAGGCATCCAAAGGAATGTCTGAGAAAGTTCTAAGTAATTCAGGTAAAATATCGTCTTTCTTTTTTTCTATTTCAAAATAAGCCTCAGTTGGTAATACATCTTGAAATTTAGCGTCTTGGTATTTTTCAATTCCTTTCATTGCATCGCGCAATGCTTCAGCTCTTTTGTTACCCGCTAATTTTAATAAGTAATCGTACCTCGCATTATCAGGTAAATAAAACCCACAATTAGCCAAAGCAACATCTTCAATAGTACGTTCCATTCGTGTACCTAAGTCAATTGCATGATCTGCTTTAATTTTATGTTCATGTTGACTGTATTTGTTTTCTGCAAATTTCAAGAAAATTAATCCTAATACAGGTACGGCATAATCTGAAGCCTTAAGTCCACCATGTGCTCTCATAGCATTCGCAGAATCCCAAAGTTTACCTTCTAGGTCTTTTAATTGTTGGTTAGTCATCTATTATTTAATATATTTTAAACTTGTTCAAATGATTTTTTTTATTAAACGTCTTACTTCAACATTTAGTAATTTCTTAAGTATTTTAGGTAATTCATAGGGTAAGTTCAATTAAGGGCTTAATATAGTAATTTGTGACTAATTAATATCAACTTAAATGAGGTATTTCGTGTTGTTATGACTTTTATCATCTACAATATTAAACTACAAAAACGTAATCTACTTACGTTTTGATAAGTTTCTTCAATTGGATTACTATGATTTGTTTAATTCTTATTGATTTCTAAAATTTCAATTACTTTTTTAGTAAACTCTTCTATTTGATGTGGTATCTTAATTTCTTGGCATGCTGATTCAATTGCTTTCTTAATTTCATTTACAGAGTAGAATGGATATACTGATTGAATTTGTGTTATTAAGGATTTAACTTCCCAACTTTTTGCACAAGAGAATATAGCTTTATTCTGTGGATTACAATTATCATTCATTATGTTATTTGACATTCAAACTTATTTAAAAGCACAATATAGAGATTAATGAAAAAGGATTTCAAATTTGATATAAAATAGGGTTTATAGACCCTATATTTTGGGTTGAATACTCTTGTTTTGTAGGAATAGATTTATTTTTCAATAAATTGTTTATCTAAAACTACATGAGGTTACGTAAACTTACGTGAGGTGTTGTGGAGTTTAGTGAGGTTGTACTAAAAACAAGACATAAAAAAAACTCGCTTTAAACGAGTTTAAAATATGTAATTAGCAAATGATTAATTTTCTTTTTTATTCAAATTTCTATGATAATCAATTAACATTTCAAAAGTAACAGTATCAATATAAAGGTTGTCTTTCTTTTGTTCACCTAAAATTAAATGGCTTTCATAAAATAATTCAATATCAGAGGTAGTCCAACCCATTTCAGGTGTTATGAAAGGGTAATTTATAAAAACACTATTGATAGTGATTAGTTTCATTTCTATTGATTCTAAAGTATAGTGTAAATGTAGGTAAATATCTTTTGTTTTGATGTCTTTTCTATTTAAAAAGTTGGTTTTAATCATATAGTTACGTTTGATATTGAGATAGTTAAAAGTTTGGAAAGTCGTCTTCATCAAAAAAGTTTCTTTTTTTATTAACGTAAGTGGTATATTTCATTAAATCCACAAAACTTTCCTCTAAAATCATAGATTTTTTCTCTTTACCACTTGTATAACCAACAAATAAACCACAACGATACATCATACCAATTTTCACAGGAGTCCAACCTATTTTAGAGACTTGAGGGTATAACTCAACAAGTTCAGAAGGTGAATAATGTAATAGGTTAGACATAGAATTAAATAATGAGATGTAATTATAACGTCAAAAATCCAAAAAGTATACACATTTCACATGTAAAGGGTTCATTTTTAACATTTTTTGTCCAGAAAGTATAGTTTTTTGAAGTTTTTCATCAAAAAGCGGGTAGGTTCCCCCCATACCCCCCGTACTAGGGTGTCGTCCCCTTATTCTCATGTCCAGATATTTGTATCAAACAAACAGATATGGAAGAGTTAAGAGGCGGCATATTAATCACACCAAAGGAAATTCAATCTTTGACTGGGCTGACCTTAAATGCTTCACAAAAGGAACACAAATCAGTTCGAGACGCACTCGGTAAGAAAAAATCAAAACGATTAACAGTAAAGGAGTACTGTGAATATTTTGAATTAAACTGGAATGAAGTTGTGAGTTACTTAAATCCATATCGCTAAAAATATATGTTATGCGATTAAATAAAAAAGACATCAATGTATTCATTGAATTATGGTTAGAATCAGATCCAATATTATGGGCGAATTTTAGTGATACCCAAAGAGAAATTCTAAATCTAAGAATTATAAAAGAGCGCTCATTTAATGAAATAGCAGAGAAATTTAAAGTAGATGAATTCCTAGTGCGGTTAATTTTTGAATCTGTTCTAATTAAAGTAGAAAAAACATTTGATAAGTATTTGGCAGCGGTACTTCATCAAATCAATGATAGCATAGAAAGACCTAATACTAAAGTAATAGCAGCTGATTTTAATCAAATATTTCTAAACTGAAAATGGATAAAATGGCTCATTATGGTGGATTGTTTCAAAACGTGTTAAAAGGTTTCAAATAGCTGCTAACAGTGGCTGTTTGTAAAATGAAACTGATAAAACCTCCTCAACTTTGTAGAAACAAAAACAAGATATATTATGGAAGCATTACTCATTATCAATTCAATTTTAGTAGCCATCAGTTTGTACTTCATTAAAGATTTCCATTCGGAATTTAAGAATGTATCAAAGAAGGTTGAAAAACTAAATCACAAAATAACACTCATTACAATGAAACTGAATGAGCAAGTAAGTACACTAAAAAAAAAGTTAAAAAAACTGCATAATTAGAAAATTAAATATGAACGCAATAAAATACATAGCAATAGGCATAGGAACTTTTTTTGGAGGTAGATATTTATTATCTCTCAATAGAGCTAAAGATAAAATAGTAACTAGTGTAACTGCAAAGAAAGATAATATAAGTGCTCAAGGGATAAGTGTTTTAGTGAGTTATAATATTAAAAATCCATCC
>Ga0209291_1001088_pt1 | contig 24986 bp, 19 predicted proteins | sample GOMGulsemesocosm_FD_184633 | JGI IMG/M metagenome (GOLD analysis project Ga0209291, IMG submission 184633) | Methane-oxidizing microbial communities from mesocosms in the Gulf of Mexico - GOM9B Gulf of Mexico (SPAdes) (version 2) | ecosystem: Environmental > Aquatic > Marine > Cold seeps...
ATGTATTCTAATTTTATTTTAGCCATAATGAATAAAAAATAGTTGTGTGTTGTTGTGTAAAAAATTAAAGATGCAAATATAGGATATTTTGTTTTAGTGTTCTAACAAAATTGATTGTGTTTAAAGACTATTATTATTATTATTATTATTATTATTATTATTATTATTTGTTTGTAGAATTATTTTCGTTTTTTTAATTGTCTCTATCTAATTTATGTAGGAGATACGTTTAAATGATGTTTAAAAAATGAATTAATCTGATAATTTGTGATTATTTACTATAAAATACGAAAAAATAAATAAACATAAGATTGTGAATATCAGCAGGTTGTGATTATCTTTGAGGACGGTTAAAAACAATTTTTTGTTTTTGCCATTATGACTTAACCCATTACTTCACAATTTCATAATTATTCTCTTCCCTATAGGAGAACTTATTTCTCAAAAAAAAGTACTTCCCCGAGTAGCCGTGAACAAAATTGTTTTATGCAATGTGTTCATTTTTAAGATGTATTTAATAACCAATAAATATTTTAATTATGAAAAAAGTAATTTTAACTTTAGTATTTGCAGTATTTACTGCATTCGCGTTTTCACAAGGTCATAGCTACGAGTGTGGTGGTGATGACAATGGAGGGGAAACTGGACATCGTTGTCCTGAAATTAGTCAACGAAATGATAGTTGTAATCCAAGTATTCGATTTCGTGTACTGTGTCGACCAGAAATGAGAGCTGCAATTAACGCAGGAGCAAGTTACTCCCAAGCTTTACAGGGAGGAAAAAATAGTGAGGCAAAAATTACCCAGAGTGGGCAAAATATTTCTTCTACATTACAATTTGGTAATGGAAATCAGGTACAGAAAAATTCAATATTAGTTGATCAGTCTGATGGAGGAGGTCTTTATAAGGAGAAATATAATTACTCTTATGTTAGTCAATGGGGTAAAGGAAATATAGCTGATGTAACTCAGTCGGGAGAAAAGCAACGTTCTGATGTTGATCAAAATGGTGAGTTTAATGATGCAACTGTAGATCAAAGTGGTCATAGACATAGATCAGAGGTTGACCAGAAAGGAGAATCTAACAAAGTGTTGGTAGTACAAGAAGATTGTAAAGACCGAGCTGAAGTGTATCAAAGAGGATGTAGTAATGATTCCGACCAATATCAAGCTGGTAGTGAAAACAGAGTTTGTGCTAGGCAAATAGGTCATTTTAATGAGTCAGATCAAAGACAGATGGGAAGTAATTCAGTGTTAAACAAAGCTAAAGTATCACAACGAGGTAATGGTCAGTCTAAAGGGTATTGGAATATAGCCGACCAAGAGCAAGAGGGGTATAAAAACAAAGCTTATATTACTCAAAGAGGGGATAATAATATAGCTGAACAATTACAAGATGGTAATGAAAACTATTTAGAGTCTAAGCAAAGAGGTAATGGGAATTCATCATACCAAACTCAAATTGATGGTAAGGATAATGAAGCGCTTGCTGAACAAACAGGTAGACGCAATATTGCTACTCAGGATCAAACTGACGAAGATAATACGGCAATCAGTAAACAAATTGGTAGAAGAAATATATCAATATCTGATCAAAAAGGAGATGATAATTATTCATCAATATACCAAGGAGCTAAGTTTAATTATGCAGAAGTAAAACAAGGTGGGGCAAGCTCTAGTATCATTGAACAAAACATGTTTAGTGGTGGAGGATTCAATTCAGTAATTGTTGATCAAACAAAATAAAATTTAAATTTAAATCAAGCTCTAATTATTAGAGCTTGATTTTTAATATGATTTATTATTTTAATTAAAATAGATGTCAATAGAATTTAAAATGTAGTAAAATGAAAGTGTTTAGTAGTGCTATAATATGTTGTTTGAGTATGTTGTTTGGGTATGCTCAAAATTATAATGACAGTAAAACAAATTTGGAGCAAAAAAGGAATCTGTATTTAGATTTTGGTAATACAGATTTAAAAGGAACGAATAACTTGAGCAATATTATATATGTAAGCCAACAAGGAACTAATAATTTATCTGAAATAAAAACTAAGGCATTAAAATCAAATGTTAAGGTAATACAGAAAGGAGATGATAATACTGCTTTGATAGATGTTCGGGCTAAGGTTATTAAAGAGAAAGTTGTTCAAATAGGGAATGGAAATTTTTTTAAAGATTATAATCATTTAAATAAACCGTTTCATCATGTAAACGTGCATCAGCATGGGAATAATCAAAAAATATTAGTAAATGGAGTCAATAGTATTTCCAAGGAGCTAATTATTAAGCAATTTGGAAATGATAAAATTATGTATGTCAATAATTTTTAAAAAAAATAAGATGAATAAGGCTTTGTTATGTAGTGTTATAATATTGTTTTTTTGTTTAAATACTAATGCACAGTTTTTAAACAGAGAGGTAAAAGCAATTATTGAGGTTACACCATCTGAAAAACTATTTGAAATTGTGGCAAAAGCAGAAAATATTTCAAAAATAAACCAGAGTTTACTTTATGAACTGAAAATATTTAAAGAAGATAAGGGGGCGGGAAATGTAACAGATAATAATCAATCAGGTAGGTTTGTAATAGAATCTGGTGAGGTTAAAAAATTGGCATTTACAGCTATAAACGGTACAAGCGGAAAAGAAAAAATAATACTGTTATTATTGTTAAGAAATTTGGATAATGAAATTATTGGAAAAGGAAGAACAGTAATTTCAGAAAATAAAATTTTGAATAGTGATTACGATAAAAAAATTACACTTGATATAAAACCAAAAGATGGAATTAAATTAATTGGGGTCGTTTTGGAAAAAACAAAGACTAAACCAGGAAGAGATTTTTATAGTTTTTTTTATAGTAAATTTTTAAGCTATGATTTTAAGGACAGTAGAACAGTAATGGTGGAAGAAGTATTTTCTAGGGGGCGAACAACAAAAATACATGTAAAAGTTGATAACGTAAAAGTATATGAGTTTTTCCTACGTCCCAACACCGATTTTTTAAAAACAAATGCAGAGAAAGCAGTGAAAATAATATACAGTTATTTCAGTAAAAAAAAGAAAGATTATATTGTAAGGTACTGACGTTTTTTGTATCTTGTAATAGTAGCCAATAAGGTTACATCGCCCTCCCAATCTACTTTGATCAAAATTATTTATGTGAATTTGTAAGCTGTTATCAATCCTACTTGATAATTGGTTCGTGGACGTGATATGTGATAAAATCCCCATTGTTTATAGATGCATTTTAAAAGTTTAAAAATCAAAGGTCATGAAAAAAAGTATCGTATTTTTTTTAGTTTTTTTATTTAGTGTTTCTTGGGGTGTTGGCGCACAAGAATTTGTGTACAAACCTATTAATCCAGCTTTTGGAGGAGAGACATTTAACTATCAATGGTTGTTAAGTTCAGCCGAATCTCAAAACCTTTACACTGATGAGGATAATCAATTTGAAGAGTCAACATTAAGTGAGTTTACTCAAAATTTAAATAGTCAGTTGCTTAGTAGGATTAACAGAGCATTGCTTGATGCTCAAATTGATACTGAAGGTGGATTACAACCTGGTGTGTATAACTTTGGAAGTTTAAATGTTCAAGTATATGAAACTTTAGACGGTTTAGTAGTCGATATCTTAGATATTGACACTGGAGAACAATCACAAATAATAATCCCTAACTAATTTTTATGTTAAAAAAAGTAATTAAAGTAACAGTCATTGTTACAGGGGTTTTCTTTGTCTCTTGTGGAGCATATTTTAACCAACCAGTAACAATATCAAAAGCAGTATTAGGTGAAGGAACACAAAATACTAAAAACTTGAAAAACTTACCAGAGCCAGAACAAAAAATTGTTGTAGGAGTTTATAATTTTAGAGATCAAACGGGGCAATATAAAATGTTGCAAAATGGGAGTAGTTTTAGTACAGCCATTACCCAAGGGTCTACTACAATTTTATTAAAAGCACTGGAGGATTCTAAATGGTTTACTGCAATTGAACGTGAAAATTTAAGTAATTTATTAAATGAAAGAAATATCATTCGTTCCACTAGGCAGGAGTATCGAAAAACATCCAATCCAAATGAACCTCAATTAGATCCATTATTATATGCAGGTGTTTTGTTAGAAGGAGGAGTTGTGTCTTACGATTCTAATATAATTACAGGCGGACTTGGAGCTCGTTATTTTGGTATAGGAGGTTCAACCAAATACCGTCAAGATAGAATAACTGTTTACCTAAGAATTATTTCGACTTCTAGCGGAGAAATTTTAAAAACAGTTTATGTTTCAAAAACGATACTTTTTCAAGCAATTGACGCTAGCTTTTTTAGGTACGTGAAATTCAAACGATTACTCGAAGTTGAAACAGGAATAACTAAAAAGGAACCTGTTCATATGGCGGTTAGTGAAGCAATTGAAAAAGCAGTAGAGTCTTTAGTAATAGAAGGGTTAAAAGATGGTTTGTGGAAATCAAAAGCTGATGAATCTAAAATAAAAGAGACCATAGCAGTATATGATGAAGAAAAAGAAGAGGCTATTAATAGAGAAATTTATGATAGAATAAATACTAAAAAAAGAGCTAAAAATGTTTTTGAATTAAGTGCTGGTGGTACCCTTTTTGATTCTGATTATCCAAAACCGAAATTAGAGCTGATGCCTGTTAAAGCAGGATATAAAAGAAGTTTAACTCCATATTTTAATTTAGGATTAAATTATGCTAAGTTTAACTTGGCAAATAGAGATGTGCCTGGGTACCAATCTACCTATGGCTTTATGAGTTTTGATTTGAAAGGAGAATATATCGTTTTACCATTTGATGATTTTTCCCCCTATATCTTTGCTAGTGGAGGAATAAATGTTTCAAATTATTTTAAAGAAGTAGCGCCTAAAGTAGAGTATGGCTTGGGACTAGAATACCTTGTGTCTCCCAAATTTGGAGTTAAAATATATGGAGGTCATAATTTGGTGCTCAGTGACGAATTAGATCAAGTGGAATCAGGAAAAAGAGATGATTTTTACTATAGATTCGGATTGGGTGTAAATTATTATTTGGCTAGTTCAAAAAAGAAAAATGAATCTGGTTTATCGAGGAAAGAGCAACGATTAAAAAGAAAACTCCAAAAAAGAAATAAGAAAAATATAAGTGATAAGGAAAAAATAGATTTTAATACTAATACCAAATAGCATGAAAAAATATATAATTTACATTTGTATAGTAGCTTCAACGATTTTATTGAACTCTTGTAATGAGGATACTTTAGATACTATAGGTACAGGTATGGTTACGGGGAAAGTTATGCTCCAAGATAGTTCAATCCCAATAGAAGGTGCTACAGTTACTGTAGTGTCAGCAGGTAATTCAGCAATCACCAATTCATCTGGAGATTTTGTGATAAGCAATGCACCCGTAGGCCAACAATCTTTGTCAATTCAAAAAGAAGGATATATAGCCAATTTTGAAGGAATAGTTGTTGTCACTGGAGGGACAATAAATGTGGTAGCGGAATTAAGTTTGTCTACAGCAAGTAATAGATCTCCGGAGCAACCTGTATTAACGAGTCCTATAGATAATAGTATAGATCATGGTCTTGAAGTCGAATTAACTTGGACGGCATCAGACCCTGATGAGGATGCTTTAACGTATAAAATAGAGTTGCGTAATGATCAAAATTCAGATGTTGAGGTTTTTTATGATGTTACAGAAATGACATATGCATTGTCTGGACTTAATTATGGATTTAAATATTTTTGGCAAGTAAGCGCTAGCGATGGTATTAACTCTGAAGTTTGGAGTATTGTAAATGTATTTGAAACTAGTTCAGATCCAGTATACCGCTATTTGTTTGTAAGAAATGATAGTAGTAATAATGTAATTTATTCCGCTGATATTATTAATAATACTCCAATAGAATTACAGTTAACATTAAATAGCACTAATAGTTGGCGACCAAGGAAAAATTTAAACACTGGTTTAATAGCTTTTTTAAGAAGTGTTGGTTCGGAAACACATTTATTTACAATGAATCCTGATGGTTCAGATGTACAACAAATATCCAATACAATTCCAGTTGCAGGTTCAGATTTAGAGAAAATTGATTTTAGTTGGTCAAATAATGGAGCGAAACTATTATACACTAATTTTGATAAATTATATAGTATTAATAAAGATGGTAGTGGGTTAATGTTAGTCTATCAAACATTAGATGGAAGCTTTATATCAGAATGTGATTGGGCTGTAGATGAAAGTATTATTGCATTAAAAGTAAATAATGTAAATGGATATGGGGTGGCCATATATACCATAGATATGACAGGTGTAATTTTAAATACAGTTCTTTCAGGGGTTAATGGAGCAGCTGGTGGGGTAAATTTATCGATTGATAACAATAAGCTATTATATACTCACGACATTTCTGGATATGAAAACCCAGATGGCAGGCAGTTAGATACTCATGTATTTATGTATAATTTAAGCACAACTTTAATCTCAGATTTGTCAGGGACCAAGCCAATAGGGTTCTTAGATTTGGACCCTCGTTTTTCCCCAAATGAGGCAGAAGTGATATATACTCACACTTCCAATGATGGAGTTTCGGAAAATAATATACAGAAGGTTAATGTTGCCTCAGCAACTAATAGAACAGATTTGTTTTCAAATGCCAAAATGCCTGATTGGGAGTAATGGATGATTATAGAAGTATAAAAAAGCCGATAGAACAATGTCCTATCGGCTTTTTTATACTTCTATAACTTGTTTGTATTATACGTTAATATTGTTATTTTTGTTGGTTATAACTTATAAAATACGAAGTCCATTATGAAATTAAGTATATTTACTGTTTTAGCTTTACTTTTTACAAGTAGTGTTTTTTCTCAAAATAATGAGGTGCTATTCACTGTAAATAATACAGTTGTAACTACCAGTGAGTTTACAAGAGTGTATAATAAAAACATTGATTTGGTTCAAGATGAAAAACAAAAAGATGTAAATGAATACTTGAAGTTGTACGTTAACTATAAGTTAAAGTTAGAAGAAGCTTTTGAGCTAGGATTAGATAAAAATAAAAAATTTAAAAATGAGCTGGAATCATATAGGAGACAATTAGCTAAAAAATACTTGACGGACACAAAAATAAACGACCAATTATTAGAAGAGGCATATAATAGAACTGTAAATGAAGTAAATGTAAATCATATTCTGGTAAGAGTTGATGAAAATGCTACAGCTGAGGATAGTTTAAAAGCATATAATCAAGTTTTAGAATATCGAATTAGGGCCCTAAAGGATGGGTTTGGTGTGATTATGCAAACGAGCCATAATGGAAAAACAGTTTATGGGGAAACCTTAGGGTATTTTAATGCCTTTAAAATGGTATACCCTTTTGAAAATATTGCTTATAATACTAATGTAGGTGATATTTCAATGCCATTCAGAACTAAATTTGGGTTTCATGTGTTAAATGTGTTAGATAAAAGGGAGTCGAGAGGAGAGGTAACAGTTGCTCATATTATGGTAGCTAATAACAATAAAAAAATAACAACATCTGCAGAAGATAGAATAAAGGAATTACATCAGAAAGTCATGGGAGGAGCTTCTTTTACGGACTTAGCAAAACAGTTTTCTGATGATAAAAATTCTGCTAAAAAAGGTGGGGAGTTAACACGTTTCGGATCAGGTAAATTAAGTGCAAAAGAGTTTGAAAATGAAGCTTTTTCTCTTAATAATGAAGGTGAGGTTTCTAAACCAATTGAAACTAAGTTCGGATGGCATATTATTAAGTTGATTAAAAAACATCCAGTAGCAAGTTTCAGTGAATTAAAATCTAAATTGGAACAAAATGTAAAAAAAGATTCGCGTTCTAAAATTATTAGTAATAAATTTTATGATAATTTAAAAAAACGATATAATTTTTCAGAAGTTTCCGGTGTAAAAGAAGTATTGCTAAAAGTAGTTGATGAAGCATTTATAAAAGGAGTATGGGATAAATCAAATGTATCATATAACGAAACTCTGGCAACTTTTGCAGAAGAGAAGCTGACTTATATTGAATATTACCAGTATTTGTCATCTAAGCTAAGAGCCTATAAGAATCTTTCTGATATATCAAAAATAGTAGATGATAGTTATAATAACTTTGTGAATTATAGAATTTATAATTACCATAATGAAAACTTAGAAAATGAATTCCCAGAATTCAAAAATATTGTACAAGAATATAGGGAAGGCTTATTGTTGTTTGATTTAATGGAGCAGGAAGTATGGCAAAAATCTAAAAGTGATACCCTTGGGCTTAAGCAATATTATAGTAAGAATAAGGCTGATTATTTTTGGAAAAAAAGAGTAGAAGCTATTGTTGTAACAAGTGAAAGTAAATCAGTAGCTAAAAGCACTAGTGCTTTATTAAAAAAAGGTGTTACCATAAAGGAACTTAAAACTAAAGAAGAAAACATTGTAGTTTCAGAAGGGATGTATGAATTACTTGACAAGGAACTACCTGAAAAATTTAAGTTTCAACTAGGAGTGTCTAAAGTATTTAAACATAATAACCAATATGTAGTTGTTAAGGTGCTAAAGAAGGTTCTTTCAAAACAAAAAGATTTTAAAGAAGTAAAAGGACGTGTAATTAACGATTATCAAACGCAGCTTGAGAAAGATTGGTTGTTAAATTTAAGAAAGAAGTATAAGGTAGAGGTAAATCAAGCTATACTGGATAGCGTTAAGAAAACATTATAAATAAATTAATTTTGAATATAAATAAGCACATATTATTAATACTGATTTTGTTAGTAGTGGTTTCTTGTAGTTTTTTTGAAAAACAAACACAAGAAAAAACAATAGCAAGAGTTAATGATACTTATTTATATGAGTCAGATTATATAAAACAACTTCCTGAATATTTATCAAAAAAAGACAGTATGCTATTTGCAACTCAATATATTAATAATTGGGCTACAAAACAGTTGCTTAAGCAACATGCTACGCTGAATTTGGACGAAGATAAATTGGAGTCCTTTAACCAATTGGCGCAAGAATATAAATTGGAACTGTATGCAAATTCCTATTTGGATGCACTTATAATAAAACAATTGGATACTGTAATTTCCAAGTCAGAGTTTGATACTTTATACAAGTATTCAAAGCAAAATTTTAAATTAAATGAAGAGTTATTACGATTTAGTTATATAAGTATTGATAAGGATTATAAGGATTTAAATAGTATAAAAGAAAAGTTTAAACGCTTTAATGATCAGGACAAAATACTGCTTGATTCACTTTCTATACAATTTAATTCATTTATGCTAAATGATTCTTTATGGGTTAAAAAATCACAAGTATTAAAAACTGTACCAATTATTAATACCTCAAAGAATTTAGAACTGTTAAAAAAATCTAATTTTTTACAATTTGAAGATTCAATAAGAGTATATTTGGTGCGAGTTAATGAATTCCTGAAAAGGAATGAGCAGGCACCACAAGAATATGTGGAACAAACCTTAGAGCAAATTATCCTTAATAAAAGAAAATTAAAACTAATTAAGCAATTAGAAATTGATGTTAGAAAAGATGCAATACAAAATAAAGAATTTGAAGTTTACAATTAATAGTTTAGTTGTTTTTTTAGCTTTTACAGCAACGGTTTCTGCGCAAAATGATAAAATTAAAATAGATGGTGTATCCGCAGTAGTGGGGGATTACATCGTATTGGATTCCGATGTAGATAAAATGTTTATAGAATTAAAAAGCCAAGGGGTTTCTACAACAGATTTTACAAGATGTAATGTCATGGGGAAATTACTTGAAGATAAATTATATGCACACCACGCAATACAAGATAGTATAGTTGTTTCTAATGATGAAGTAGAAAGTACTGTAAACCAACAAATAGAATATATGAAATCTCAAGTTGGTGGTGATATGAAAAAGGTACTTAAGTTTTATAAAAAAGATGATGAGGTAGCTTTTAGAAAAGAGTTGTTTGATTTGATAAAAACAAATAAACTTGCTGGACAAATGACAAGAAAAATTGTTTCTGATGTAGAAATAAGTCCGGAAGAGGTATATACATTCTTTAATGAAATACCAAAAGAAGACCGACCTACCTTTGGAGCTGAATTGAAAGTATCTCAAATTATTATCAAACCAAAAACTCCGCAAGCAGAAATCGATAAAGTAATTGATAAGTTAAAACAGTTTAAGGCAGATATATTAGAAAACGGATCAAGTTTTGCATCTAAAGCGGTATTGTACTCTAAAGATGAAGGGTCAAGATCAAGAGGGGGTAAATATACAATGCATCGTAAAAAACCAAAATTTGTAAAGGAATTTAGAGAAGCTGTTTTTAGTTTAGAGGAAGGAGAGATTTCTGAGCCATTTAAATCTGATCATGGATACCATATTGTTACGGTAGATCAAATAAGAGGGCAGGAAGTAGATATTCGTCATATTTTATTAAGTCCAAACATATCTAATGCTAATTTAGAAGAAGCGAAAAAAACAGCAGATACTTTAAGAAAGAGAATTTTGGATAAAGAATTTACTTTTGAAAAAGCTGCATTAGAATTTTCTGATGAAAAAGAGACAAAATATGATGGAGGAAAATTAAGAAACCCTGAAACTTTTGATCATAGTTTTGAATTGACTAAGATGGATCCTTCATTGTACTCTCAAGTGATAAATTTAGAAGAAGGTGTTGTTTCTAATGCTATTTTAGAATATGACAGGTCAGGAAAAGCTTTTTATAAATTATTGCTAATTAGTGATAAAAAGGAAGAACATATTGCGGAATATGGGAAGGACTTTTTGAAAATAAAAGAATTAGCTTTAAAAGAGAAGCAAATTAAAGCAGTTGCTGACTGGCAAGAGGAAAAAATAAAAGACACCTATATTAAAATTACAGGACAATATAGAGATTGTGAGTATACTAATAATTGGTTAAAAAAATAACATATGTCAGACGTAGCAGCAATTAATCAACTTGTAAATAAGTACAAAGAACTCAAGCAGGAAATAGCTAAAGTTATTGTAGGGCAAGACGCTGTTATTGATCAAATACTACTGGCTGTTTTTTCTGGAGGTCATGTTTTGTTAGTTGGAGTTCCTGGGCTAGCAAAAACCCTTATGGTAAATACATTGGCTCAAACCTTAGGACTCGATTTTAAGCGCATACAGTTTACACCAGATTTAATGCCTTCGGACATTTTAGGAAGTGAAATATTAGATAATAAAAGAGAATTTAAATTTGTTAAAGGGCCAATTTTTGGAAACATCATTTTAGCAGATGAAATTAATAGAACTCCACCAAAAACACAAGCAGCTTTATTAGAGGCAATGCAAGAAAAATCAGTTACTGTTGCTGGTAATCGTTACCAATTGGAATTACCATATTTTGTTTTAGCTACTCAAAACCCGATTGAACAAGAAGGAACATATCCGTTACCAGAAGCGCAATTAGATAGGTTTATGTTTGCTGTAGAGTTAACATATCCTACTTTTGAAGAAGAAGTTAATGTTGTAAAGAATACAACATCAGATATAGTGACTCAGGTAAATAAATTGTTAAACGCTCAGGAAATTATTGATATTCAACATTTAATACGTCGAATACCTGTAGCTGATAATGTTATTGAGTATGCAGTAAACTTAGTAAGTAAAACACGTCCAGCTAATCCTAATGCATCAGAGCAAGTAAAACAATATATAGATTGGGGTGCAGGACCAAGAGCATCTCAAAACCTAATTTTGGCTGCAAAATCACATGCAGCAATTCAAGGAAAGTTTTCGCCAGATATTGAAAATGTTAAAGCAGTTGCTTTAGGTGTTTTACGTCATAGAATTATTAAAAATTATAAGGCAGAGGCAGAGCGCGTAACTAAAGAAGATATTATTACAGAGTTGTTTTAGTCATTCGCTTAATAAAATTTCAATATCTTCTTTTAATAGTTGAATAGCTTTATCGTTTAAGATATCATAAAAGCCTCTTATCTGCTGTTTAGTATCTATTAATGCGACATAGCTAGAATGATAGAAATCTCCTGAATTATTGGTGTTACTATAATTAGTTTTAAACTTCATAGCTATTTCGGATAGTTCTGAAGTACTTCCTTTTAAAAACACCCATTTGTCTTTTGAAATACTAGTAGCGTCAGAATAATTGTTTAAAACTGATATAGAATCATTTTTTAAGTCTATCGTAAAGGACAGGATAAGAAATTCATCTTTTTTAAATGTGGTTGCAATGTCAATAAGTCTTTCACGCATTGGTGGGCATATAGATGGGCAACTGGTAAAAAAAAAGTTTGCAATATGTATTTTGTTTTTTGTGTTTTTAGCTGTAAAGCTTTCACCTATTTGGTTTGTAAACTGAAATTCATCAATTAAGTAGGTTTTTTTTACTCCACTTTCATCAATATAATTACTCAGGATTGGGAGTTCTTTTTTAGGAATACAACAAACAAACAAGCTCGAAATAAGCATAATAGAAACCTTAGTTTTCATGATAATATGTCTTAATTTTTAAGTCCATTTCTTTATCATAGAAAAATAAAAACAAACTAGCCATCATGTCTTGTGGTTCTTCTATAGTATTATGGGTTATCAATTCAAGTTCATATTCATGTGATGGGTACATGGTAATTCCTTGTTCACTAATAAAACTAGGAGTACTAGTTAAACCAATACTGTTTTTGTGGTTTGTAACATTACAGGTGTAAATTATACTGTTAGTAGTTATGTCTTTTAAAGTAAATTTTTTAGCAAAAGGGTGTAAATGAGGTGTTATTTGATGCAGGGTGGTAGTATCTTTAATAGCTAGTTGTTTAGTAGTATTATAGGTATATGCTTTTTCTTCTTTAAAAATTTTCCAATGACCAGATAATGTTTCACCTTTTTCATTCAAATAGGTATGATTTTTAGTTTCAACGGGAATGCATGAATTGGCAGGGATATCGTTTTTAGAAATGTCAATAGCATCCATTTTAAATGGTAGCATCATATAAATTGTTTTAGGGAAAAGAGGTTTAAATGTTCTCTTATCACTGTGTTTAATTTCAATTTGATGTTTTACGTTAAATGTAGTATCAATAATATTATGATTTAATGCTTGACTAGTAATAAAAAATTTTTCATTACTAAAAAAAGGGAATCCAAACCCTTTAGGAAATTGGATGTTTTCTATACCGTGTGATAAAGAAATTAATCTTGGGTATTGTTTGTTAACTCTATCAAATAAATTCCATTTTCCATGATGTTCTTGATCCTGATAGTCAATATTAAAATGACATACAAAATCATTGGAAAGCTGATTGTTAGTTTTAGGGTCAACAGCTTTTATTTTAAAAGCTGTCATCCAATGTAAATTGTCTTTTTGTGTGTCTAAAGTGTAGTATGTGCTAGCTTTTGGTCCTTCCATAGATTTGTATACATTGTCAATATGAAAAGTGGGGGAGGTAAGTTGAATATTTTGTGAGTTATCATTTTTTATCCATTCAGAATCTATAATATTCAATGAGTGTAGCGCATAAGTTTTTATTATTGCCTGATGTCGATTAGATAAACTTAAGTAGGATATTATTCCTGAAGTTATAACGAGGCAAAATAAAAGGAATATAATTTTATGCCATTTTTTCACAATCATTTTTTTATTTCAAAAATACCACTTTTTTCAAAGTTTTTTTTATTTTTATAAACCAAAAATAGGTGCTATTATGTTACAATTTTTCAAAGAGGATAAACTGGCAATAATACGTTTATTAGCTTTTATTGCCTATGTTTCTGCAATGTCAATACTATGGAGCTTATGGTTCTCTGAAAGAACATTTCCTATGGTTTCTCTTTTTGAAGGATTACTTGTGCCAAATACTCTTGTAGATTTTTTGCTAATTGGAACTTTTATTTCTCTTTTTCTGTTTTTTATATTTAAGCCTAATTGGAAAGTAGGGATACCAATAATCTTAATATTCGGGTATTGGGGCTTGTTGGATCAAAATAGGTTACAGCACTTTTTTTTCGAAATAATTTTTGTTGTTTTTGCTTTAAGTATATTTAAAAGTAATGTGAATACTGCTAAAAAATGTTTGCTTTGGATTTTTATAGGTACTTATTTTTGGAGTGGGATACATAAGTACAATGACTTGTTTTTCGAAAAGTGGTTAAACGGATTAAATAAAAGGATTCCTTTTATTCCCTATTGGATGCGAGTAAGTTTTACATATGCAGTACCATTTTTAGAAGCAGGTTTTGGGCTGTTATTATTATTTGTTAAAACCAGAAAAATTGGAATATGGCTTATTGCAGTAATGCATTCAATTATTCTTATAACTTTTTTGAAAGACGGATTTGGTTATGTAGTTATACCGCTGATGGCATTTAATGTATTCACTTTGTTTTTGGTATTTTATAATAGTGAAATTACAACGAAGCAATTATTTACAATTGATAGTTACAAAATAATTGTGATGTATTTCATTACGATTTTACTGCCTTTGAGTAATTTATTTGGTTTTTACGACCATGTTTTAGCCTTTAGTTATTTTTCTGGAAAACCGAAATATTGTAGAATTCATTTTGAAAACAAGATTCAAACACAACAGCTTCCAAAGCATCTCCAAGAGGTTGTTAGAGAATTTCAAGGACAATATTATATCGATTTAAATGAATGGTCTTCATATACGATTAAGGTAATGGTTTACCCAGAAATGAGGGTGTATCATAAATTAAAAACACATATTGATGGTTTTTTAGATAAACCTAGTACTCATTTGGAATTTTATTAATTAAAATATATTCAGATTAGACTTAATGAAGGAGATTGTTATTATGATAATCTTACCTTTTTAGAAGGTAACGTTATTTTAAAATATAGTTTTTGTGACCGTTGTATAGGATTACAGTGTCTCTATCGATTATTGTTTATTCTCTTTTTGAAAAACCAATGATGAATTTGAGAGATAGCAATAGAGTTAAAATATTTTTCAAGGTAAAGCAAATATGTTAATTGAGAATTCATCAATTTTACTGCATTGTTTTTTGCGAATTAATGAAAATTACACATCAAAATTGTGTACTTAATAAAAATAATTCACACATTCCCTTTAAAGGCTGATAATCTTCTATTTACCCTATATTTTTCGTAATTTCGCGACACCTCAAATAATAAAATAATTAAAAATAGATTATTTGACTTTGATATTGATATGATCAAATAAGGTTGCTGTAACCTTTAAAAAATAACCAAAGTAGTAACAAATAATCCTTTAACATTAAAAAGAAAACTTTTATGAACACATACTCAGATTATCTTAAAGAGATTGAAGAAAGAAAAGGCCAAGGATTACATCCTAAGCCAATTGATGGAAGCGAATTATTAACCAACATCATTTCACAAATTAAAGATGTAAATAACGCAGATCGTAAGGAATCTCTTAATTTTTTCATCTATAATGTTTTACCTGGTACTACAAGTGCTGCTGGTGTAAAAGCAAAATTTTTAAAAGATATTATTTTAGGAGAATCAGTAGTAGAAGAAATTTCAACAGCATTTGCTTTTGAGCAATTGTCTCATATGAAGGGAGGACCTTCTATGGAAGTTTTATTAGATTTAGCTTTAGGAAATGATACTGAAATTTCAGAAGCGGCCACAAAAGTTTTAAAAACACAAGTTTTCTTATACGAGGCAGATACAGCTCGTTTAGAAGATGCTTTTAAAAACGGAAGTGAAGTTGCAAAAGAAATAATTGAGAGTTATGCACAAGCAGAATTCTTTACGAAGTTACCAGAGATAGATGAAAAGGTAAATGTAGTAACTTATGTTGCTGGTATAGGAGATATTTCTACAGATTTATTATCTCCCGGTGGAGATGCGCATTCAAGATCAGATCGTGAATTACATGGTCAATGTTTGTTTGAGCATAATAAAGATATGCAAAACGAATTATTAGCGTTACAAAAACAGCACCCAGATAAACGTGTGATGTTAGTTGCTGAAAAAGGAACAATGGGAGTTGGTTCTTCAAGAATGTCAGGTGTAAACAACGTTGCGTTATGGACTGGTGTAAAAGCAAGTGAATATGTTCCTTTTATTAATATTGCCCCAGTAATTGCTGGAACAAACGGTATTTCTCCAATTTTCTTAACTACTGTTGGAGTTACTGGAGGTATTGGTTTAGATCTTAAAAATTGGGTAAAACAAAAAGATGCTGAAGGAAATACAGTTGTTGATGCAGATGGAGAACCAGTTTTAAAGCAAGAATATTCTATTGAAACAGGAACTGTTCTTACTATAAATACAAAAGAGAAAAAATTATATAATGGAGATACTTTCTTAAAAGATGTTTCTCCAGCATTTACTCCACAGAAAATGGAGTTTATGAAAGCAGGAGGTTCTTATGCTGTTGTTTTCGGTAAAAAATTACAAACATTTGCTGCGAAGACTTTAGGAATTGATGTTCCTCAAGTGTATGCTACTTCAAAAGAAATTTCTGTTGAGGGGCAAGGATTAACAGCAGTAGAAAAAATATTCAACAAAAACGCAGTAGGAACTACACCAGGTAAAACCTTACATGCAGGTTCTGATGTTCGTGTTGAAGTAAATATTGTAGGATCGCAAGATACTACAGGGTTAATGACTTCTCAAGAATTAGAGATGATGGCTGCTACAGTTGTATCTCCAGTTGTTGATGCAGGGTATCAATCAGGATGTCACACCGCTTCAGTTTGGGATGATAAGTCTAAAGCGAATATACCTAGATTGATGAAGTTTATGAATGACTTCGGATTGGTTACTGCACGTGACCCTAAAGGGAAGTATCATGCAATGACAGATGTAATTCATAAAGTATTAAATGATATTGCTGTTGATGATTGGGATGTAATTATTGGAGGGGATTCTCATACACGTATGTCTAAAGGAGTTGCTTTTGGTGCAGATTCAGGAACAGTTGCCTTAGCATTAGCTACAGGTGAGGCCACAATGCCAATTCCAGAATCAGTAAAAGTTACTTTTAAAGGAACTATGAAATCTTTTATGGATTTCCGTGATGTGGTGCATGCAACACAGGAACAAATGTTAAATCAGTTTGGTGGAGATAACGTATTTCAAGGAAGAATCATTGAGGTTCATATTGGAACGTTAACTGCAGATCAATCTTTTACATTTACAGATTGGACAGCAGAAATGAAAGCAAAAGCTTCTATCTGTATTTCAGAAGAAGAAACATTAGTAGAATCTTTAGAAATTGCTAGAGGTCGTATCCAAATCATGATTGATAAGGGAATGGATAACGAAAAGCAAATGCTTAAAGGTTTAGTTGATAAGGCTAATAATAGAATTCAAGAATTAAAGTCAGGTTCTAAGCCAGCTTTAAAACCAGATGCTGACGCTAAGTATTTTGCTGAGGTTGTTATTGATTTAGATCAAATTGCTGAACCAATGATTGCTGATCCAGATGTAAATAACGAAGATGTTTCTAAGCGTTATACACATGATAATATCAGACCATTATCTTATTACGGAGGAACTAAAAAAGTAGATTTAGGATTTGTAGGATCTTGTATGGTACATAAAGGAGACATGCAAATATTAGCGCAAATGTTAAAGAATATTGAGGCACAACATGGTAAAGTTGTATTTAATGCTCCATTAGTAGTAGCGCCACCAACATATAACATTGTTGATGAGTTAAAAGCAGAAGGAGACTGGGAAGTATTACAGAAATACTCAGGATTTGAGTTTGATGATAATACACCTAAAGGTTTAGCGCGTACGAAGTATGAAAATATGCTGTACTTAGAGCGTCCAGGATGTAACTTATGTATGGGTAATCAAGAAAAAGCTGAAGCAGGAGATACAGTAATGGCAACTTCAACACGTTTATTCCAAGGAAGAGTTGTAAAAGATTCTGGTGAGAAAAAAGGGGAATCTTTATTATCATCTACTCCAGTAGTAGTATTATCAACCATTTTAGGTAGAACTCCTACTATGAAAGAATATGAAGCTGCTGTTGATGGTATTGTCTTAACGAAGTTTAAGCCATCTCAAAAACAATTAGTAATGTAATCAATTAGATTAGTTAATTGATAATTAAAATCCCGAGCATCAAGTTCGGGATTTTTTTGTTTAAAAAAATGTCAGATTGGTTTATTGTAAATTGTGCTTTCTAGTTTATTATTCTTGAGGATTAAATATTGATTAGCATAAGTTTTTTGTGGCTTTCTATAGTGTTTTAATTTTTGTACCTTGGGTAAACTAAAAAATATGATTAACTAATTTAAATAGTAAACCAATGGCTTTTGATATTGATATGATTAAAGGAGTTTACGGTAAATTCGAAGCGCGTATAACAGCTGCTAGAGAATTAACAGGTAAACCTTTAACACTTTCGGAGAAAATTTTATATACACACCTTTGGGACGGAGAAGCAACAACTGCTTATGTTAGAGGAAAGGATTATGTTGATTTTGCTCCAGATAGAATTGCTTGTCAAGATGCCACTGCACAAATGGCTTTATTGCAATTTATGCAAGCAGGAAAAAAACAAGTAGCAGTTCCTACAACTGTACATTGTGATCATTTAATTCAAGCTAAAGTAGGAGCTGATAAAGATTTACAATATGCTTTAAATAATTCTAATGAAGTATTTAATTTCTTAGAGTCAGTTTCTAACAAATACGGAATTGGATTTTGGAAACCAGGAGCAGGAATTATTCACCAAGTAGTATTAGAAAACTACGCATTCCCGGGAGGAATGATGATTGGTACCGATTCTCACACAGTAAATGCTGGAGGGTTAGGAATGGTAGCTATTGGTGTTGGTGGAGCTGATGCTGTAGATGTAATGGCGGGAATGGCTTGGGAATTAAAATTCCCAAAACTAATTGGTGTTAAATTAACGGGTAAATTATCTGGTTGGACGGCACCAAAAGATGTTATTTTAAAAGTAGCTGGTATTGTTTCTGCAAAAGGAGGAACAGGTGCTATTGTTGAATATTTCGGAGAAGGAGCAATAAACATGTCTTGTACTGGTAAAGGAACAATTTGTAACATGGGAGCTGAAATAGGAGCAACAACATCTACTTTCGGTTATGATGAATCTATGGAGCGTTATTTACGTGCTACAGATAGAAGTGATGTTGCTGATGCTGCAAATGAAATTAAGGAACACTTAACAGGGGATGCTGAAGTATATGCAAATCCAGAACAATATTTCGACCAGGTTATTGAAATTAACTTGTCAGAATTAAGTCCGTTATTAAACGGGCCATTCACTCCAGATTTGTCTACAGCAGCTGGTAGTGATATGACTGCCAAAGCAAATGAAAATGACTGGCCATTAAAAGTTGAATGGGGGTTAATAGGTTCTTGTACTAACTCATCTTATGAAGATTTATCTCGTGCAGCTTCAATTGCACAACAAGCTATTGATAAAGGCCTTTCTATGAAATCTGAATTAGGAATTAATCCAGGTTCAGAAAAAGTACGCTATACTGCAGATAGAGATGGTATTTTAGCCGTATTTGAAAACTTAGATGCTAAAATTTTCACAAATGCCTGTGGACCATGTATTGGGCAATGGGCTCGTTATAAGGATCCTAAAAATGCACCTAAAAATTCTATCATTCACTCGTTTAACAGAAATTTTGCGAAGCGTGCAGATGGTAATCCAAATACACATGCTTTTGTAGCTTCACCAGAAATGGTTGCGGCAATTGCATTAGCAGGAAGATTAGACTTTAATCCAATGAAGGATACTTTAATTAACAAGGATGGCCAAGAAGTACTATTAGATGAACCAACAGGATGGGAATTACCTCCAAAAGGTTTTGAAGTAAAAGATGATGGGTACTTAGCACCAATAGAAGATGGTAGTGGAGTAAATATTGTAGTTGCAGATGATTCCGAAAGATTACAATTATTAACACCATTTACACCATTAGGAAACGAAATTAATGGTGCTAAATTATTGATAAAAGCATTTGGAAAATGTACTACGGATCATATTTCTATGGCAGGACCATGGTTACGTTACAGAGGTCATTTAGATAATATTTCTAACAACTGTTTAATAGGAGCAGTAAATGCTTTTGGTAAAAAAACAAACTTTATTAAAAATCAATTAGATGGTGAGTTTGGTGGCGTACCAGATGTTGCTCGTAAATATAAAGCAGCAGGAATAAACACAATTGTAGTTGGTGACCATAATTATGGTGAAGGTTCTTCAAGAGAGCACGCTGCAATGGAACCACGTCATTTAGGTGTAGCTGCAGTTATTGTAAAATCTTTTGCACGTATTCACGAAACAAACTTGAAAAAACAAGGTATGTTAGGGTTAACGTTTGCTAACGAAGCTGATTATGATTTAGTTCAAGAAGATGATACCTTCAGCTTTACTGATTTAAATGCATTTTCTCCAGGTAGGCCTTTGACTATAGAGGCAATTCATGCAGATGGTAGTAAAGATACTATTGTGGCTAATCATACCTATAACCAAGGTCAAATTGACTGGTATAATGAAGGTTCAGCATTAAACTTAATAAAAAAACAAAACGCATAAAATTGTCATTCCCGTGAAAACGGGAATCTCACCATGTAATTACGAAGTCACACTGAGCTTGTTGAAGCGTGTTGTAACTAAATAATTTTTAAAAACAGCTAGATGAATTTCTAGCTGTTTTTTTTGTACTTAATAAAATAATACATTTTTTTTAGTTTTAGAAAATAAAATTTTCTTCAATTATTTGATAGTGATATAATCAATATTGGTGATGTGAATATCATTATAGTTAGGGGTTTCAGGATAGTTGTTAAAGTGGTAGTTTTGCACGAAATTAAATGTGGACTTCCACTTAAACTGACTAACTATGAAAAATATATTTTTTGGAATTACATTATTGTTCATTGGATTTGTAAATGCTCAAGAAGAAACTTTTACTGAAGAAGCAATGCAGAAAGCTTTGGATAGTATAAATGCTACTTTTACCTATGAAAGAGGAATTGTTACTTTAGATGGTGGCATGGCAACCATAACAGTTCCGGAAGGTTATAAGTTTTTAAGTGCTGAACAAAGTAGCAGGGTTTTAACTGATTTATGGGGAAATCCACCAAGTGAACCATTAGGTATGTTACTTCCAGAAGATATTACTCCTGTGAGTGATAATTTTACATATGCCGTAGAAATAACCTACTCTGAAGAAGGCTTTATTGAAGATGATGATGCTAAAGATATTGACTATGATGATTTGTTGGAAGAAATGAAGAATGATGTTGAATTGAGTAATCCAGAACGTATAAAATTAGGTTACGGAAGTATGGAAATGGTTGGTTGGGCTTCTAAGCCATATTACGATGAAATAACTAAAAAATTACATTGGGCTAAAGAACTAAAATTTGATGGAGCTGAAGTAAATACACTTAATTACAATATTAGAGTTTTAGGAAGGAAAGGCTATTTAAACTTGAATGTAATTGGTGATATGGCAGTTTTACCTTTGGTTAAAGAAAGTGTTGAAAATATAATTGCAAGTGCTGCATTTATAGAAGGAAATAAATATTCAGATTTTAATCCTGATATTGATAACGTAGCAGCCTATGGTATAGGAGGATTAATAGCTGGTAAAGTATTAGCTAAAGTAGGTTTTTTCGCATTATTGCTAAAGTTTTGGAAGTTTATAGCAATTGGTATTGTTGCTGCTTTTTCAGCCTTTAAAGGAAAAATATTTGGAAAGAAATAGCGTTTATTGTGATTAGGAGTTGTGACAGGGTAAAAATGATATCAACTCAAATTAACTCTTATTAAAAAGTGTGTTCATTTATGATGAATGCACTTTTTTGTTTGAAATATAATAATCCCAAACGATACTTTTAGTTTGAAAGTATTTGTTTTTTTTAGCAGTTTTTTCTCGCTTTTTTAGCATTCTGGAAAAATGTATATAAAAACTGAAGTGTGCTTTAATGATAGCAAGTGTATGTAAAGGTTTAAGATCAAATATGTATTTAACTCCTGCTAATCCATCTAAGCATAAACGAGTGAAAATTAATCCAAAACCTTTATTTTTAGGTGTGTTTTTTAATAGGTTAAACAGCGAATTCCTGAAATTTAAAAAAGTTTTTTTTGGATTTTGTGTAGTTAGAGTAGCTCCCCCCACATGGTATACTGTAGATGCTCCGATATATTTTATTTGATAACTAGCGTTTTGAATTCTCCAACATAAATCAATTTCTTCCTGATGTGCAAAATATGCTTCATCAAAGCCACCTGCATCAAAAAACACATCACTTCTCACAAACAAACATGCCCCCGAAGCCCAAAATATATCTATGGTATTGTTGTATTGATTAGTGTCGGTTTCTATAGTATCAAAAATTCGACCCCTACAGTATGGATATCCGTATTTATCAATGAAACCACCACCAGCTCCTGCATATTCAAATTTAGTTTTGTCTTTGTAGTCTAGTATTTTTGGTTGAATTGCAGCAATATTAGTATTCAATTTGAAAGCTTCAATGATAGGTAATAACCAATTCTCCGTAACCTCAATATCAGAATTTAATAAGCAGTATATATCAGCAGTAATATATTGTAAAGCATCATTGTATCCTTTAGCATAACCACCATTTTTTTTATTCTGTATAATAGTGATTCCAGGATAGTTATCTTTTACAAAAGAAATTGAATTATCAGTAGAGGCATTATCAGCCACATAAATAGTAGCCTCTTTAGAATAAGAAACAACCGAAGGTAAAAACTGTTCTAATAATTTTTGACCATTCCAATTTAAAATGACAATAGCGATTTTCATAATACGAATATACTAATTAGATATAGGATGAATCTCTTAGTGTAAAATTATTTTATGATGAATGTGACTCGTCTTTTTTTGGGACAGGATCATAACCAGAACCACCCCAAGGATGACATTTTCCAATTCGTTTTATAGCCAACCAACTTCCTTTAAATAGTCCATGTACTTGTAAAGCTTCTAAGGAGTAACTTGAGCAAGTAGGAGAGAAGCGACATGCCGCTGGTGTGTACGGGGAAATAGCAGCTTGATAAAACCGTATCAATAGTATAAAAGGGTATGTAGCTATTTTTTTTAGCATAAAAAGAAAAGTCAGCTTAACAGCTGACTTTTTAATATTAGTTTAAAGAAAAGGTTGTGCCTTCTCTTCCGTCTTTTAATTGTACTCCTAAAGCAATCAACTCGTCTCTAATTTGATCAGACAGCGCATATTCTTTATTAGCTTTAGCTTCTGCTCTAAGTTTAATTAACAACTCTATAGTTCCTGATAAGGTATCAGAATTATTATCAGCACTTGCCTCATTCATTAGTCCTAAAATATCAAATACAAATGCGTTTAGAGAAGTTTTTAATAATGCTAAATCATCTTTTGTTATTGTTGCCTTATTATCTTTTAATTGATTGATGTATTTTACTGCGTCAAATAAATTAGCAATTAATATAGGTGTGTTGAAGTCATCATTCATTGCATCATAACATTTCTGTTTCCATGCTTCTATATTAAAGCTAGAGCTGTTTCCAGGTTTAGTATTTTCTAATAAATCAATAGCGTCCATTAATCTTTTATGACCTTTTTCAGAAGCTAATAGTGCATCATCAGATAAATCTAGAATACTTGAATAATGAGCTTGCATATTAAAGAAACGAGTAACACTTGGTGAAAACGCTTTTGATAATATGTTGTTGTCCCCTGAATAAATTTCTTGTGGTAAAAGATGGTTTCCGGTAGATTTAGACATCTTTTTACCATTCAGGTTCAGCATGTTAGTGTGCATCCAGTAATTTACAGGAGCTTTATGATTACATGCTTCTGCTTGTGCTATTTCACATTCATGATGTGGGAATTTTAAATCCATTCCGCCTCCGTGAATATCAAATTGTTCCCCAAGATATTTAGTACTCATAACAGTACATTCCAAATGCCACCCAGGAAAACCTTCTGACCATGGAGAATTCCATCGTTGTATATGCTCTGGTTCAGCACGTTTCCAAAGCGCAAAATCTTGCGGGTTTTTCTTGTCTGATTGCCCATCTAATGCTCTAGTGTTTTCTATAGCATCTTCAATAACTCGTTTTGAAAGAATTCCGTAGTTGTTTGTTTCGTTATATTTTAAGACATCAAAATAAACTGATCCGTTTGCAATATATGCCAAGCCGTTATCAATTATTTTTTGAATTGCTTCAATTTGTTCAACAATATGACCTGTTGCTGTAGGTTCAATACTTGGTGCTAAAAAATTATAGCGTCTTAAAATTTCATGAAAATCTACAGTATATTTCTGTACAATTTCCATTGGTTCTAATTTTTCTAATCTAGCTTTTGTTGATATTTTATCTTCTGAATCATCATCTGTTAAATGACCAGCATCAGTAATATTTCGTACATAACGTACTTTATATCCTAAGTGTAATAAATAGCGATAAATCATGTCAAAACTCATAAAGGTTCTCACATTACCTAAGTGGACGTTACTATAAACAGTAGGTCCACAAACATACATACCAACAAAACCATCAACGATGGGTTTAAACAATTCTTTCTTACCTGTTAAGGTATTTTGGATTCTTATTTGTTGATTATGATATGTGTTCATCATGGTTTGTTTTGTATAGATTAAAAATTAGATAATTAAAGTCAGTAGTGGCTTAAAATTGTGTGTCTAATTTTATGTAATCTAAAAATTCTCTTCTTACGTTATCTTCTTTAAAAGCACCTCCAAATTCAGAAGTTACAGTACTACTTTCAATATCTCTAATTCCTCTAGAGTTTACGCATAAATGCTTTGCATCTATAACACAGGCAACATCATCAGTTCCTAGTGCTTTTTGCAGTTCACGAACAACCTGTATAGTTAAACGTTCCTGTACTTGAGGTCGTTTAGCAAAATAATCAACTATTCTATTCATTTTAGAAAGTCCAATTACTTTTCCTTTAGAAATATAGGCAACATGAGCTCTACCAACAATTGGTA
>Ga0209291_1001090_pt1 | contig 24964 bp, 9 predicted proteins | sample GOMGulsemesocosm_FD_184633 | JGI IMG/M metagenome (GOLD analysis project Ga0209291, IMG submission 184633) | Methane-oxidizing microbial communities from mesocosms in the Gulf of Mexico - GOM9B Gulf of Mexico (SPAdes) (version 2) | ecosystem: Environmental > Aquatic > Marine > Cold seeps | place...
TTTATAAACGCTAGTTAAACGCAGACAATACTGTCGCATGACCAATACTAGTCGTCAACGTCTAGTGAAGTCGATGTAATTTCATTTAATAGTTTATTCCTTAGGGTTATCACGACTAAAGAAAAATATAGGTTCCCCCACTTAAATACATCACGACCCCCACGAAAGTAGGTACGTCCACCAAAAAATAACCAATATGAGTTTAGATCCCCCCCTGTAGTAACACTAACGGAAGTTAGACACCTAAGAAAAAAACGAAGAACCTACGGGCCAAAGACATATTTCAGCAAAAATATAAAACATAAAAATCTTATAAACATTGTTTATTAATAGCTATATAGACAGTAAAAGTAGCTATTTCAGGCTATTTTTCATAGGAAGAAAAAAGTGTAAGGAGGTCAATATGAATGCTACTTATTGAAATTCATAATACTTGAAATACCTAATTAAAACTTTAAGAGTTAAATCTATACTCAAGGCTAATAATAGCTAGTTAAAGGCCCTTGATTGGTTATTTTGAAGCTGAATGAATACAAACCATGAACTTGGTGATGTTATCAATAATGATAACAAAACCAATGACAAATACTCGTCAGCATCACCACTAACGAACGGCAACTTCAGTAGTCATATATGTCATAACCACTACTCAATGGAAAAACTTAGATACAGACCTCATTAATAGCACATGTTCTGCAATAAGACATGCGTTTGGTATTAATGATGAAACTACCATTCACATCGGTTACTGCCGTGATGATGCCTTAATCGACGCTGCAGGAGCTTCAGTTATGGTTGTTGGTTAATGACTATAAACGTTCTAATTTAACCTTCAACTTGCACCCTAATGTAATACAAAACATGCCTTGTATTATTCAATACAAATATTATTACAAAAGGAAAGCTGAAACAAAGTACAATTGATGCATTTAAGTACAGTTCAAAATACATTGATAAAAACAAAACCAAAGAAACCAATATAATAGAAAGAAGCTCTATCAGCAACGTAACTTCAACCAATACAATATTATTTTGGGCTCGACCCAAAAGAACAAACATCAACAAATTAAAGGCCCCTAAACTATCTACTCTTTCAGTCTGCCTATCAAAAGCTACAGCACTTCTCTTTAAATCAAAGAAATACAGTGCAATAGGTAATGAAGTCAATAAAATTAAAGTAGATAAGCCGCTCAGTGACGAATGGTGGTAATACAGCACCGTACACACAAGAAGCATGGGGTTAAAAAATATTGTTCGTGTATAAATTTTTTTCATAACAGACCCTGTCTAATATAAGCACTAATTTACATACATCCATTTGCCCAAGGCGTTTGGAATGTCTCCCCACCAGATACACCAGAAGAAGATTGATGATACCCCCCGTTTGAAAAGTCAAAAGAAACAAACGTATTGGTGTAATCGCCCGGCATTGCGAATGGTGCGTAACTCATACCGTAAGAAGATAGACCAGCAGATCCTGAGACTATAGCCATTGGAGGAAAAAAACCTGCTCCAGCACCTGAAAAATAACCAATTTCCGCAAACCTTTTACCAGCAATACCGTTTGCTTGGTTTATTGTATTCGCTCCCTTCTGGTTTAAAGGTGTTTGCTTTATTTTTATAGCTGAGTGCCCATCCATATGCTTATCAGATGGCTTGCCCTTTACGTCACCACAACTACATTTCGCCAACCCATACGGGTCAACATAACTCAGAGGATTTCCCCCCACATAAGCATAAGTATTCATACCACCAGCCAAACCAATCGGGTCAGATTGCAGATACCGTCCTGTCTCTGGGTCATAGTCTCTAAACATATTATAATAAGATCCTTTTTCTTGATCCCAATATTGCCCGGGGAAACCAAGGTTGTACCCTCCAAAACTATTCGTAGCGACCGTGCGGTCAAAAGCGTAATTTTTTGTCTGCCAAACGGTAGTTTTATTTTGGTCAGTAATGCGCTCTGCACGACTTAAATGGTCGTTATGTACATAATATCGAGCATTGTTTTGAATTACAGCCACCACTTGACCATTAAAATAGATATACTCTTTTAATGCCGTGCCCGCGGCATTATGCTCAGCCAGTAATTGGCCATTTTCTGCGTATAGATAATGTGTCGTGGTACGCGCTAGATATCTCTGCGGATTAGGCCAGATCATCTTATACTCATATATCTCTTGATTTTTTATAGTGCGTTGCCCTTGGCTATTATAACTATAAGTACTGGTTAACCCCCCTAGAGTATGACTAATCAATCGTTGTTTTTTATCATAGCCCAAAATCGCACCATCTTTATTAGTAGTATTACCATTAGTATTGTAAGTAATACTGCCTACACCATTGGTGACAGCGCTTAACTTGTTACTGTTTGTTGGGTATTGGTATATCTGTTTGCTGAAGTTATTTAACTGATAACTTTTACGGTTACCGACTTTATCGTAACTATACTTTTTAGTACCACCACTGCTTGAGCTTTCACTTAGTAGCCGACTCATTGCATCGTAGGTAAAATTTTGCGTCAAACGAGTGTCTTCACCATTGGTTATTTTAGTGATGTTATTGCGGCTATCATAAGTGTAACCTAAGTTTTGTATACTCGATGAATAGATTTTTTTCACTCTAAAATCAATGTCGTAATCAATCTTTCTCGTAACATTATTGCCATAGGAAAATGACGTTAACGGTCCAAAAGGAATGTATTTTGCGTTTGATACGACATTTGAAAATGTGCTACCTCCTGATGAATACAAAACATCAACAATCTGGCTATTATTATCGTAGTTGTACTTAACCTTATGACCCGATGGGTAAGTAATTAATACCAATTGATTTAACGAATTATAATCATAATAGGTCGTATATAACTTACCATTGAGAGTACTTTTTTTAATGATGACATTACCAACTAAGTTGTAATACAACTTAGTTTTACCTGCACTATTAGTCGTGGTAGTAACCGGTACTTTAAATGAACTGCCGCTAATGCCCGTAGTACTTAATAACCGCACCATGCTTAAGTTAATGTACTCAGTGTTAAAGTCATTGCTCGTTAGTTGCCCTCCTTCGTTAGCTGAGGTAAGTCGCCCCATTTCATCGTAAACATAACTACTCGAGGTATAATCATTCACAGTTTTGTCAGTTACTTGCCCGGCTTTATTGTACTCAAACGCCACTGTACCGGTATCAGGGCTAACTACTTTAACCAAATCACCAAAACCATCGTAATAATAACGAGTCACTAAATTACGCGGGTCGGTAATGCTTGATACTCGCCCTCTACTATCGTAACCATAAGCAAGGTTACCATCATCGGCATTAACGGTATTATTTAATAAATTTAATTCGTTATAGTAAAAGTTAGTGCTAACACCTAATGCATTGGTTACCGATTTTACATTACTGTTGTTGTCGTAATCATATGTGGTTATTTGACCAAAATTACCTCTTTTGCTTTTCACTCGCCCCATAACATCATAAGTTGTACTACTATCAAAATGGACGGTAAAAAGGTCTAAAACTGGCCCACAAATCTGGCCCCAATCACAATTACTTGGACCGCCAACTGATCCTTCATCAGTAATAATCCCTTTCCAGACAACATCACTATTTTTGTTATAGCTGAGTTCAATACGGTTATGGTTTCTATCTAGGGTATTAATTAAACGATGCGCGTCATCATACTGATAACGAATATAGTTGCCGTCGGAGTAGGTAGTTTTACTTAATTTACCAATGCCGTTATATTGATAAGTGGTGGTTTGACTGCTAAAAATATCTTCTAACGTTTGGGTTTTAACCCGACTAGCGCCGTCATAGGTAAAACGTGTGACTAAACCATTGGCATTTGTTCTGTAACCAACATTGCCAAGGGCGTCATAACCACCGAACGTTGACTTGCTATTATCTGCATTAATAACCTCTATGACATTACCTTGAACATCGTAGTTCATAGTAGTGATATCACTAACATCAGTACGAGGCCCGTCAATTTTGGTTTGCCTAACAATACCATTACTGTGTAATAGATAATTGAATGAGGACTTTCTTATTTCACCGGTTAAACCATGAGCACTTAAATTTTTGTGAGTGATGCCCTTAATTCTACCATTAGCATCATACTCTCTATTGGTTTGTAAATCGTTATTTAAGGTCATTGCTAATTTATTTTCACCGGCAATCCATTCATAAGTTTTAGTGGTTTCGAGTGTAGTGCCCTTAGCAATCACCTCTTTTAAAAGTTGGCCATTTTCATCATAGGTAAATTCTGTAAGGTTGTTTTTCCAATCGGTACTGGTTTTTTTATAACCCCTACCATCATAAGTTGTACTTTGAGTTGCTGCAGGGCAGTCGGTATGAGCGCCTCGCTCTACAGAGGTTAGTAGTTGAGCATTAATTGGGAGTGCTGCTTCATCAGTTCCTGTACCCACTTGAATATCACTATAACGATAGATGGTTTGATGCCCAAGCGGGTTAGTGACCACCGTAGTATTCTCGCCACTGTAATTAAACGAGTACTTTTCTGCGCCGTTTACATGTTCGGATGAAATGGCTTTGTCACCACTATAGGCAAAAGTAGCGTAACGTTTATTATTTCGATGAATGTATTGAAGTTTGTAGCCATCTTTATAAAAATACTGTGTGGTTTGTGACGGGATACCCGGTGTAGTCGCTGCAGATAACATACTATCTTGGCTATTATTATAGCTATAGATATATTCATTATCGGCACTGTCGACTATTTTAGTGACCTTGCCGCTGACCAAAGTGAAACTTAATGTTCGCCCTGATGAATGCGTGATTTTCATACTGTTGAGGGCATATTGATAACTATGAGAAATTCCCGTTGGATTAGTGCGTTTAATAATTTTGCCCGCTGAGTTGTATAGTTCGATATAACCTGATTCAGTGGTTAACTGCCAATTGGTGCCCACTTTAGCTAAGTTGAATAAAGAGTCGGCTTTATAATCTGACCAAAGGCCAGTATCAGCATCTTCCGTGAAAGCAATCCTCCCACCGCTAGGCCTGGAAGCGGTAATTCCAGCACTTCTAATTAGAAGTTTACGTCCAAAGGTACTGATCCACTTTGATCCAAACATAGATCTGCCAGGCCATTGTTGACTGTAAACTCGTTTAATGGCTAATGGAAAACTACCTTTACCAACAAAGTCGACAACCGGTTCTTTTTTATTGCCCGTACGCATGAGTATAGGGTTACCACAACCTTTCCCTTTAGTTGAACCTTCTTCCTCAAGCGTATCTATTGCTGCTTCAAATATATCATCTTCAAATAGTGAACCACCATCTCTCCCAAGCATATAAAATTCAAAGTCTTCAACCGAATACCCGATAGGCCCCGTATATTCTCCAGCTGGAGTGACAGTAATGTACTCGAGAATATCCACTATTTCTTCATCAACATCCTGACCTTCATTATCCGGAGTTACTGTTATGCATTCGATATCAGGTTCCCAAGGACAATCATCAAAACCGCCAGCCTGCAATTGCAATAAAGGCATGACTGCAAGGCACACGAATAACGCAAGCACTGTAAATAACGTCCTACTTCTCCATTTTTTATTAATAGAAAAAATGAGTGATGTTTGCTCTTTGTGAGGATGTGCTTTTAATTGGATATCCATATCTACTCTCTATTGTTTGTATTCCAATGATAATTGGAGTCATAAACTCCAAGGCATAAGCTATTTTGTTTCTGAGAAATCACTGTTCTATACCCAGTAAATGCATGCCAAACCCAACAGTTAACATTTTATTTACAAAATAACACATTAAACTTAACGTCAATTCGAGTAATAGCAAATAAAAATGGTTTTTATTTTATTCGGAGCTCGTCAAACAAATAGTGTTCTCCTCCTAGAACTCAGGCAGTGTTCTTGCTTATATATTCAGGAAAATTGGCTGGATAAATATTTCAACAGTACTGATTCTTTTGACTTTTCAGTACTATAGGAACGTAAATAACATATTGTTACTTATGTTCTTACTCGGGGTTATGCGGAGAGTTGAAATTGAATTAATTTTTCAATAAAAAGACATTTTTAGTTGTAATGAAAACTCAATATATTAAGCGCACTACAAATATCAAACGGGAACATATTGTCTACGTAGAGAATTTCGGTTGTGCTTTTAGCGTACGGCGTAATGGATAAAAGAAATGTGTCAAAATCAAAGCTGCTCATCGATAAAACTAGCAATACAGGGCTGTACTGAAAGTTAATAAAGCCAAAATAAAACCTCGCAACACTAACCTTTAAATATCATTCCTCATAAAAATCATCATTTGATTTAAACCTATTTTTCTATCTGCACATCTAAATAGTCAAACTTAACTTTTCGAATATTAAATATGACAGCAAAATCCCTTTTTCTAATGATCGCATTTCTAAGCTATTCAAGTGTTAGTTATGCCGTTGTAAAACGCCATGATGTTAATGCAAAACTTTATGAAATTAATCAAGCGCCTGCTTATATCCTTGATATGCCCAGTGACGGACATGGAGTACTAATAGACTCACAATGGGTGATTACTGCAGCTCACACGACTTCTCTTACCGACAGAGGAAGTACAGTACGCATTGGCAATCAAGATTATCAGATAGATAAAGTCGTGATTCACCCTGGTGATCTATCTGCACCTAGCCATTTAAGCCAGGGAGATGGCAAACCCTTAATGGATTTCCTAAAAAGAGATAAAGATATTGCCCTGTTAAAATTAACGACCAAGGTGATTGGGGTCAAGCCGATACAATTATATATAGATACTAATGAGCAGGGGAAAATTGTTACTGGCTACGGAAAAGGCGCAACAGGTAATGGCCTAACGGGTGCTCAAATGGAGACAAGAGGATCCGGCGTAATGAATCATTTCAGCAACGTTATTAATAAGGTTTCTGATAACTGGCTATTTTATAAATTCGATAATTCAGCTGACGCATTACCGTTAGAAGGAATGACGGGCTCAGGGGATAGTGGCGGCCCTGGCATTATCGTTGAAAACAATATCCCTTATCTGGCGGGTTTACATAGTTGGCATACTTATGAAGGTGATATGGCCAATTTTAAAGCCGCTCTTTATGGACAAAGTGGCGCTATGGTTAGAATTTCAGGTTATAAAGATTGGATTCAAGATGAAATAAATTCTACAAACGATGCCCTTGATGACTATATCATCGCTCAAATGTCTGAAAGCGATGTACAAGGAATGCAACTAGCTATTATTCAAGATAAAAAAGTAATAAAAGTGGCCAATTATGGTGCTGTTGAAAACACCACTAACATTAAGCTAAATGCGCCAGAAATAGGTAATTGGATAATAGGTTTACAAAAAGGTAGTTTTTTTGAACAGCGCTCTAATATTAACACCCCGCTAAATTGCCCAACCAAAAATAACAATAAAATACCAAACACTTCCCCCGCTTGTGTATTAGCTTGGAAACAAAGCGTAAGAACTGATCATCCAGTAATAAAGGGCAAGAGTAGCGAGCAATTATCGTTATCAGTTTATCCCGAAGATAACTTATCTATTGTATTACTTGGCGATAACGTTAGTTCAATTCCCGAAAACTTTTCTGATGACATTGCCAGTTTTTACGTCCCAACAATGAAAGAATACAGCGGCTATGGCCTAGTAAAATCTGTTAAAGATTTATGGCGTGAATTAGAAATTGTTGGATATAATAATGCACATTCGGTGGCAATAAAATTACAGAATAGCCATCAATTTACATTTGAAGAGTCAAACTTACAAATTCTGGGGTATTTACTTTTGGAACAAAATAAAGGCCAGCAATCGCTTGAAATTTTTAAGCTAAATACTCGATTTTTTTCTGATAGTCCAAAAACGTTTTATGATTTAGGCGAAGCCTATTCTGAATTAAAAGACTATCAGCAAGCTATTATTAGCTATCAACATGTCTTTAAGAATAATCCGTCCTACGAAGCCTTTGTGAAAGATAAAATAGAAGATTTGAAGGGAAAAATCTAACAAGTTCATTACGCTAAATAACGTTTATTATCGAGACAAAAGCCTTCTAACCATAGAGGGCTTTTGAATATTGTGTCGGCGCATTACCTGCTCATTAAATGAGTGACTTTTCTATACAATAATTTTATAAACTAGGGCTTAATGTTGCATAAATAACTTTAAAAAATCATCATGGCTTGGCAATTTGGATAAAGGTTCATGCTTTATTTCTTTGATTTTTTTCAGCATTGTTAATAACTGTTCTGCAGGCATATTATTCGCCATCGGGTGATAATCTTGTGGTTCAATACCTTGGCCTAGCATTACCTGCAACCATGAACCTTCGTTGAACAAATCGTTTTGTTCACGAAATAATTTTCCACTTTGCCTGAACAATTCAATTTTACGTTGTAAGGTTTCTGGAATTTCCATCTCGCGCATATCTCGCCAGAACTGACTATCGGTTCGTTGATTAACATGATAATGCAGAATAATAAAATCTCTAACCTGTTCATATTCTACTTTTGATTGGCGATTATACTCTTCAACTTCAGACTCATTAATGCCCTGATGTGGAAACATATGCACTAAACGCACAACGGCTGATTGTATTAAATGAATACTGGTTGACTCTAATGGCTCAAGAAAACCGCTCGATAGCCCCACAGCAATAACATTTTTATGCCATTGTTTACGTCGACGTCCCGTTTTAAATTGAATCACTTTAGGGTCGGCTAACGCTTTACTTTCAAGGTTTGCCATGATCAAATCTGTTGCTTGCTCGTCGCTGTAATGATTACTGCTATAAACCAAGCCATTACCATTACGATGTTGTAGTGGAATACGCCATTGCCAGCCGCCAGCATGGGCAATTGAGCGAGTATAAGGTAGTGTGTTTGTTAAGCGCTCTGAAGGTACGGCAACGGCTCGGTCACACCTCAACCAATGGCTCCAGTCTTCGTAGCCCGTATTTAATGTTTGTTGTATCAATAGTCCTTTAAAACCTGAGCAGTCAATAAATAAGTCTCCGGTTATTTCAACACCACTTTTTAATATTAACGATTCAACATTACCGCTTTGTGGGCATTGTTTTACCTGTTCAACCAAACCTTCAGTGCGAACTACGCCAAGGTTTTCACTAAATCTGCGTAAATACTCGCCATATAAGGTCGCGTCAAAATGGTAGGCGTATGGGGTTTCAATGATCGGGTTTTGGGTTTTTATTTTAGCGAACTTGCCTTGTGTCGCACATAAGTAATTTAGATCGTAATCCCATAAACTATCTTTTAAACCGAGTGTTTGTGCACGTTTTAAATAATGATGAAATTGACAAAAAGGCGTACTTTTACCAGGCGCACCAAAACTATGAAAATAGCTTTCTCCCTTTGTTTTCCAATGTTCGAATTTAATACCAAGCTTAATCGTTGCTTTGGTTTCACGTAAAAATTCGGCTTCATTAATCCCTAAAACACTATTAAATAATTGAATGGGTGGAATCGTAGCTTCGCCAACGCCAACCGTAGATATTGCATCCGACTCAACCAATTCAACCGAGATACTTGCACCGAGTAATTTTTTGATTAATGCGGCAGACATCCAGCCCGCAGTACCACCACCTAACACCACGACTTTTTTGACTAACTTATTCATAATTCGGCTTCTTTTTGAAAGGAAATCAATTTTTTTATTACGCTATCATACCTTCAGATTTTAACAAGATTAGCAGTTTCGCGTTGCGTCTGGTAATAAAAAATGAATGTAAAAATAGAAAAACCTGCTAGACAACTAGCAGGTTTTTTATTAGTTAATACAGCATAACGTTCAGCAATTAATGTTAATGAACTTCGGCTAATTAACTAGGCCTAGAACTTGTAGTTAATACCTAACAAAAAGTTACGCCCATACGATTGATATTCTCTGATCTGTCGAGGATCAGACGCTTCACGCTTAACTGTCGGTTCATCTGTTAAGTTTTGGCCCTGTAACGTCACACGTAAACCGCGTAATGATTCAATGCCAGACTCTGAGAAGTCGTAACTGATTTGAGCATCCCAAAATTCACCACCCGCATCGTCAACTTCAACGAGAGACAAACTACCACCACGGGTTTCTGAAACATACTCATCACGTCTCGTACCGGACACGCGCATTTCAAAACCATTACGTTCATAATAAGCGGTTAAAGAATAGCTTTCTTCAGACAAACCTGGAATTCGCCCTGCTTCACTAGTTTCTGTTGCATCTAATTTACCGTCTAAAAAGGTCGCACTCATCATTAAGCCGAAACCTTCAAGTGACTCATGTACAAGTCTAAATGGGACACTTGCTTGATATTCGTAACCGCGAACAAATCCTTTAAAACCATCAGAGTCAGTATCAACAAAGCCCGTTAATGTTGCAGGAGCATCGCCATTAGAGTCTTGGTGTAATTCAGGAATGTATACATCTGAAAAATCTGTTAATTGACTATTGCTACGGTGCCAATTTTTCAAGTCTTTATAAAAGAAAGACACAGCAAAGTAACCATCATCAGCAAAATAATTTTCATAAGATAAATCAAACTGGTTTACTTCATACGGTTTTAATTGCGTATTACCTGAGCTACCACTCCATGGACCATTTTGTGGATCAGGATTCGCAATTTGATCATCGTTGTAAGCAAATGTTGCACGCGCATTTGGGCGTAAATTATCAATACGAGGACGACTTAATACTTTCCCCGCAGCCGTTCGAATAAATTGACCTTCGGCTATTTCAAAGCTTAAATTTAACGTTGGTAAAATGTTTGAATACGAAGTACTGTCTGCAACCGCAGTAGGCACTACATAACCTCCAGAATTTTCAACCGTTGAGAAACCGGTGGCAGCTTGGTCAACATCAACATATTGCACACCAAAGTTACCCGACATATAAATATCGCCAAATTCAGCTTCTAAATCAACTTTGGCATAAAGCGTTACCGTTTCTTCTTCAATGGTATAAGTATCACCTAAACGATCTGTTTGTACTAAAGACGCTTCTGTAGCAGTGTAATAACCACTGTTATAAAGTCCCAAACTGTCATAAGCGAGTACACCGTTAATGCCGATAAAGCTTAAATCTGCAACACCTATTATATTTGGAATAGCAGCGTCGCCAGGGTACTCTGGCGACGTTAAATAATCACCTTCGTTTATTTTGAGTTTTTCACGTTCTGAATAAATCACACCAAATTCAAGTTTACTTACGATGCCAAAATCAACAACACCATTGGATTGTAAACGAAAACTATCAAGAGATTCATCAAATTCAGGACGGTTTACAAAACCATCTTGCGCATCGCCACCAATAACCGGTGCACCCCAGGCTTGAGGACCTGCTAAGCGCATTAAACTTTCATCGGTGTAATCAACGCCCGCTAATGTCGGGTGATCGCTATACATAATTCCGGTTGAAGTCATTTCCCATGAGCGAGCAGCTGTAGGACGACCATCAATACCGGCGCGACCAACACCTGAATAACTTTCTACATCGACAATGCTTTTATCAACATCCCCCATAGAGATGTCAGCTTCTAGCGACCAATCATTGTTCAGTGAATATTCAACATTCAATCCAAATGTGGTCAATGTTGATTCTTGAGACCTAGCATCATTACGAACAACCGAATGGAAACCATCCCAGTAACCCGAAGTAACTAAACCGTCTTCAATATTTGTTGCTGTGTAATTTGTCCCGCCCCAAACTGGGCCGCCTTCTTCTAAGCCACGACGTGCGTCATGCTCTTTAAAATCGACATATAATGCGTCAAACTGAATTTTTAAATCATCTGAGGGAGCATATTCAATAACCGCTGCAATTGAATCACGTTCTAACATTGCAGAGCGAGCGTAGGAGTCATGACCACCTAAAATTTTGTTACCTTCGGGTGTATCTGCATAACCCCATGCACGAAATTGTTGTTCTTGACGTGGCGTTTCTTGTGAAGATAAAACCAGTGCCAGTCCTAACGTATCGTCAGCAAACTGGTCAACAAAGTTAAAAGAAACTTTATGCCCATTGTTGTCGTAATCTGGGTTAGCAGCATCTTCAGCATTTTTCTCAAAAACGGCATTTAACGTCATCGTCGATTCTGCATTTAATGGGCTAACCGTTTGTAAGTCTATTGTTCCGCCGATCCCTTGTGAAATAAGCCCTGCTTCTGGCGTTTTATAGACAATAATATTGGAAACTATTTCAGTTGGATATAAATCAAATTCTACGCCACGGTTATCACCCATACCTAATAGTTCACGACCATTAAGTGATGTACCAATGAAGTTTTCATTGAAACCACGAACCGATAAACCGCTCGTACGGCCATTGCGTCGTTCACCAGTTACGCCCGGTAAACGAGATAAAGACTCAGCGATACTGGTATCTGGCAATTTACCAATATCTTCTGCTGATATAACTTCAACAATTGAGTTAGTGCTCATTTTTATTGCTTGAGCACGCTGTAAACTGCCACGAATACCGCTTACGGTAATAACTTCAACTTCTTTTTCTTGTTCATTAACTGTTGCGTTGCTATTTTGTGTTTCTGCGGCAAACGCTGATGCACTCATCGCGATCATGCCACTTGAGAGTATCGCTAAGCTTAGTTTGTTTGGTGTAAATTTTAGCATGGTATGTATCTCCCCAGATCCATTCATATTTTGTACAAAGTAATTACGTTTACTGTTTTTATTTATAATACGTAATTATTTAAAATAGTTTTATCTGCTCAATTACAGATAAACCTAATATAGAGTGGATGCAAGCCTATGAATATGGCATGCATACGTATTCAGCCAAGGACTGAAGAATGCATACGTATTCAAAGCTAAGTCAATTTTTCTTCTTTGACAAGTTAGTTGGTTATAAATAATTTCTTGGGGTATAAAAAAAGCTCTCTACTGAGTAGAGAGCTTCTTAATATTATTTTATGGTAACACTTTACCTTAATTATTTTTACAGCTTAATTGAGGTGTAAATTAAAGGGTAAATCCCCTTAATTTACAGCAGACATTAAGGTTTTTTACTGATGCTTATCGTTGGCGTTTGCGGGTTAGGCCCTGCAACGGTAACGATATAGTCGCCATCTTCAGTAATTGTTATACTCAAATTATCTTGTGAGTCTTGAACTAATAACAAAGGTGAGTCTAGGGTAACAACATTAGTATCCGCCGGTGCACCTAAGTTGACGGTTGACCAATCTGCCGAAGCAACTTTAAAACCATAATCACCTGCGCTTAAATTAATTTCCACAGAATAACTACTTGCACCATCATAATTAAGTAGATCAACTTCGCCCCAACCATTCATGTCGCCACGAATATAGACAGGTGTAGCACCAAACATTTCAGCAGAGAATATACTTAATGTAGGCTCAGCTAAATTCGATGCGTCAAACACAAAGGTGTAATCGCCATCTTCAGTAAAGGTCATGTTGAAGTTATCATTACTACCTGATAACAATAACTGATTTTCACCTTCCGTTATTTCCATATCATCAGCAGGTGCGCCCATATTGACCGTAGACCAATCAGCAGAAGCTATTTTAAAGTTAGGCGTTGAAGCAGTCATGCTAATAGTGACTTGGTACTTACCACCACCGACATAAGTTAATGGATTATCTTCACTCCAGCCATTCATGTCGCCACGAATAAACACAGGAGTTCCAACAAACGGTTCTTCATTTTCTACCAATAAAGTTGGTGCGTTGCTATCAGAAGCATCAAGGGTAAAGATGTAAGTCCCGTCAACGGCAATAGTAATGCTTAAATTGTCGTTACTTCCAGGTAATAAACTAAAGCTTTCATCTTCTACTACTTCACCACCAGAGCCTGGTGCGCCTAAGTTAATAGTTGACCAATCTCCCGAAGCTATTTTAAAACCGTAAGTTCCCGCAGCAAGCGTAATCTTAGTTTGGTATATGCCATCAGTTTGGTAGGTTAAACCGTCAACTTCACCCCAACCATTCATGTCACCACGTACAAATGGCACAGTATCTCCGTAAGGAACAACATCAGGTGCGCCTGCCGTTGCATAAGCAGATAAACCTAAACCTTGTGTTTCGCCTTGTACTTTAACAAAAACAGCCGTCGTTAGTGCTGGTACCGTAAAACTACCTTCGTCAGTGCCTTGCTCAAAGCTAGCACTAGCAACAGTGCCATCAACAGAGTCTATTAATAAAGGATGTAAGCTAAACTCACTTGCAGAAGCAATAGTATGTGTTTGTTCGCTATCGCTGCCATTTACCACAACCACGATCGCGTCGTAGTTAGGGTCAATATCAGTAAGCTCTGTGCCGTCATCAATACTCATTACGATTAAACCTTGAGTCTGATTCTTGCCAATATTATGAAAACCAACACGGTTAATAATGTCTTCTGCTGTCGTTAATCTAAATAATGCGCTGCTTGAACGGATTGATAAAAATTCGTTAAAAACATTTGATGCAAATAATATGTCCGTCATCGAAACCGTAATTGATGGACTAGAGGCTAAGCTAACTAATAAGTTGTCATCTTTGCCGCCTTTATCTAGCGGTAAACCTTTATTCCAGTTGTTAATGTCAAAAGTGAAATCAACTAAGTTATACCAATCACCTGCGTCATAAGTATTTCGGTCTAAAGATTTAGAACGAAGGAAGTCGCCACCCATTTGTAAAAATGGAATACCTTGCGACAATAAGACAATTGATTGAGAGATATTTTGTGCACGAACACGTTCGCTATTAGCCATTTCAGGTTTTAACTTAAACTGTAAGTTATCCCATAAGGTTTCATTATCATGCTTTGAAACATAGTTAATAACATCAGCTGGGTCTTTTGCATACATACCAAAAGCACTACCAGCGGCGTCGGTGCCATTGAAGTTCTTTAATACGTAGTCAGTTAATGTACCTGCCATACCCAATTTAACAATATCTTGTTGCTCAAATGGATAATCTGAATCGCTTTCGTTATTAAATAAGGTCGCATTTCTAATACCGTCACGAATACGATCGTTATAGGTAGCAATTTCTGTACCTGCCATGTTTTCTTGGTCAGCACGTTCAAAACCACGTGAACCTTTGTACCAGCCTTCACCATAAAAATGGTTGTCAGGGTCTATCGCTTTAACCGCATCACGAGCTGCTAACATCTGTGTTTTAGAAGCTTGGCTCATAATATCGAAACGGAATCCGTCGAACTGGTATTGCTCTGTCCACTGCTTTAACGAGTCAACCATCAACTTGTCCATCATGCGATGTTCAAGGGCGGTATCACTACAACAAGTGCTATTTTGAACCGCGCCAGTAGTCACGTCACGGCTGTGATAATAACCGGGTACAAATTTATCTAATACTGAGTTATCCCATAAACCAGAAGAGTTGGTATGGTTATACACAACATCTAAGACCACACGTAAACCAATATCGTGCAATGATTTGATCATAGCGCGCATTTCTTTAATGCGAGTTACCCCATCAGGGTTTGAAGCATAGATACCGTCAGGTACATTAAAGTGTTTAGGATCATAACCCCAATTGAAGCTATCAGTATTGCGCATCGCTTCGGTCAGTAAAGCAACTTCGTTTGTGAAAGGTGAATAGCTTTCAAAAACCGAACGCAAGGTTTGGTCGTCAAGGCCTTTATAACAAGGTGGTGCTTCCGAATTTATTTTACATAATGCTAATACCGTACTATCTAAATCGATAATTTTATCGGCATCTTCATTAATAGTAGCGATATCGTTAGCAGGTAACATATGAAATGTATTCAAACCATTAGCAACTAATTTTTGTAGATGCAACATAGGTGCAGAGTCTGTTTCGGTAAAGGCTAAAAATTTGCCTCTATTCTCAACGGTCGTACTTTCATCTTGAGCACTAAAGTCGCGAATATGACCTTCGTAAATTACCGCGTCTTCATAGTTTTCAATGGTTGATACTGCATGACCATCCCAACCTTCAGGTTGTAGATCTTCATCAGACAAATTAACAAACTGAGAATACTCACCATTGGTTGATAAACTTACCGAGTAAGGGTCAGTACTTTCTATTTCTTCAATCGCTTTATTTTGTGGATGATAAAGTGTTAATGCTAAACGATAAAATTGGCGGTCAAGACTTGCATCACCTGTATAGCTCCATATACCAGTCATTGAGTCTTCTGTCATATCATGGCTTGATACTACATCTTTATTTGCATCATAAATATTGAGTTTAAGATCTTGCGCGGTTGGAGACCATACCGAAACTTTAATGCTACCGTTTTCATAAACAACACCTAAGGTTGCTTCATCGGCATCCATTTCGCCCTTAGTATAAAGGTCATCAAGTACTAAGTCAGCTTGAACATAAGTTGCCGCAACAGCAATTCCTGTCGCGTCATAGCCAACTAAAACTAATTGATTTTTAGCGATAGCTTTTGCTTCTTCAACAGACCAATCAGCTGAGAATGCCGCCCAGTCAGCCACTAAAGGTGCTGCTGCTTTTTGCTCGTCGGTTAAGTTAACTTGTGCTAATTCAACAATCGTTCCAGTGATAACATCTTCGTTATTTTCATCTCCAGCAATGCCAGCTGTCGCTGAATGATGTAATTTAACCGATGTTACGAGTTCAAAGTTTGCATCCCATGTAAACGTGTTGCTATCAATCCAATGCGCTGCAAAGTCATTTATTGCTAATGATTGTTTGCCTAATGAAACAACAGGATATTCAAAAATTGACCCTACGCCTGAAAAAGTAAAGTTCATGCGTTGGTATTTTTCATCATCTTGGGACAGTGGCATTTTCATGTTGCTGCCGCCAAACTCTTTCCCTGCGTCATCAGTACCTTTGTGAATAATAAAGTTACCACAATCAGTGCGGTCTTCTTTAAGGTTTAGTAACCAATACGCGCCGTATACAGGATCAACTCCGGCATGTTTTATACCATTATCCCAACTTGCAGCGAGTGAATCTTCTGCGTAAGCATCACACGTAGGATCATTCCAATTATGCACTTTGTATTCGTCGTACTCACCGTCTGCACGGTTATAAAACAACAACGCCTGATTTTCTCCAGGAAAAATGATTGGATCAGGTGCATTTGGGTCGATACCCACTACACAACTTTCATTTAAGGCATCTGGCACTGTAGGTGCAGGACAATCGATAGGTTCTGGCGCAATACAACTTGTACCGGCAGCATCAGAAACCATTGGCACATCACAACTGAGTAGTTCTTGGCCTGGCTCGACAGAGTCTGAGCCCCCACAAGCAGAAAGTACTATTGATAAAAGTGCTAAGACAATAATTCTTAACACCGATTTTTGACTAAACATAACATTTACTCCAAAAAGATAATTGGCGAGTTAATACCGAAATGATTAAGGAAATTATTAGACTGTTTTTATTTGAAAATATAATTTCATTCATTTTAATAACTCATGGTTAATAACTTAAATTAACGGGTTCTATAACGCGTACGTCATACCTAAAAAGATCTGACGACCAAAGTACTGAATAGTGCCTGTTTGGCTTTGTACGCCAAAATAACTTTGGGTAGGTTCATCAGTGAGATTGTTCACCTGAAAAACAACACCTAAGTTCTCAGTAACTTGATAAGAAGCCTGATAATCAATAACCAACTCATCATCATAATTAACAGTTTGTGCTTCTACGGCGACTTGTTCTGAAACAAACTCATCTCTATAACGTGCACTAAGACGTGTTTCGAAACCTTCATGAGTCCAAAAGAAGGTACTTTGGAAAACATTTTCAGATAAGCCTGGTAAAGAAATGGGTAAATCTTGCTGTCCTAACTTTGAAATTTGTTGAATTTCACTTTTGGTATGCGAGTAACTTGCACTAAGTCCTAAACCAGACCATAAACCGGGTAAGAATGAGAAGACTTGGGTGTAAGTCATTTCAAGTCCTTTGATATAACCCCCTTTATCGTCATTGAATGCGGTTTCAAAATTCCCATTGCGAATTTCTAATGGCACGCCACTTAAAGGGTCAATATATTCGTCGGGTACGATCAAACCATTACCAGCAAAGTCATATTCACTGATTGTTTGCGTAACAATACCCGCCGATTTTATGTCTTTGTAAAAAAGTGCAAAAACAAAGTTACCGTCCGTTTCTGTAAAGTATCTTTCATACGAAATATCATATTGGTTGGCATAAAACGGCTTTAAATGCGGGCTGTTTTTAGCGTTACCACTTATTTCTGCATAAGTACCACTGTCAGTGGTAACACTATTAATATTGACACTACTGTTTGAAGCAAGTCGGTCAATATTAGGTCGGCTCATTACTTTTGCCGCAGCAAAGCGTATTTGATCATCCTCGCTTAGATGAAAATTTAAATTCATTTGAGGTAGATAATCGGTATAGGTATTACTGATAATACTTGGTGCATACTTTTGGTTGATTAGCCCTGCGTCATCAGTAATAAATTGTGCGCCTAAAGCTGAATTAGCGTGCACAATAGGATTACCATTAGCATCAAGAACATCTTCTCCATAAGCATCTTTTTCAGTAATTAAACCCACATCTTGCAATGATGTTGACGCTTGTTTTGTTCTCACGACTCGGACACCAAAGTTACCCGTTACTGACATATCGCCAATTTCAGTATCAATGTTTGCCATGATATAAGCCGCGAAAATATCTTCAAATACTTGGCCACTTTCTTTCATTGTCCAGTCTGAATTTTTTCCTAATGGGTCACCGTTGATAACACCACTTGCCGCACTACCCCAGGTTTGAACTGGTTCAGGTACGCCGTCAGGAAACCATGCATTTAATACCGCATCTTGATCAAGTGCTAAATAGCTTGGAAAATAAGAAAAGTCGCCCTGCCAGTCAACCACTGAGACCATGTCTTGCGTTAACTGTAAAGGTGCCTCTGTTGAGTTAAAGCCACTGTCACTACCAAATTCAAATACTGAACGGTCGTTGCTGTATTTTCTTTCTGAGTAACGAGCGCCAAATTCAATAGATGAAATATAATCTGTTTCAAGGGAGTATTGAAAATCAAGACGAGCAGCGGTAACTTCATCAGAATTTACATAAGGGTAAATACCGTATTTTGTTACCATGACACGGTTTATATCTGTTAACGCATCAGCTTGATTTAAGCTAACATCCGGTAAATCTAAGCCATTCAATAAGTAGTTTATCGAAACATTGTTATCAAATGTAGGTACTGCTGCATTCGCATCATCTGATACTAGCGCCCAAAGTAAGCCATTTCTAAAATCACTTGTCGCTGACGAATAAGATAAATCTACCGCCATATCTAAACTGTCGGTAATTTGCCAGTCAGCATTTATACCGAAACTTTTAACTTCATCAGAATCGCTATTGTCGTCATTAACCACTTCAACACGCGTTGAACTGTTAGAGGTTCTATTAAACGTACCGCCAGTTACTGAGTTATCAGAAATAGTTGCATTACCTATCGAAGATTGGCCGCCATCTAATTTCACACGATAACCACGGGCAAACTCTTCTGAATCAAACTTAGAATAAAAACCATCAATTTTAAGTTTGAAATTATCTACCGGTTGCCATTCAATAGTAGCCACGTAACCGTCACGAGTTTCTTCACCACCTTTGTGTTGTAGCTCAAAACCTTCACTAACATATTCTTTAGCAAGGTGAGCACCGTCTTCTTTGGTCGGGCCATTAGTATCGTTTTCTAACCCGTCTACATCTCTTAATTTACTGTAGTTAAGTCCAATGAATTGCGTCGTTGCACTTGGTTGAAATAAGCGTGCATAACCGAGGGCAACACCAAAAGTGTCGTCAGCAAATTTACCTTGGTAAGAAACGCTAAAACGATGACCTGTTGAGGTAGCATCAGGAACGTCACTGGCTAAATCGTTGTACATACCACGAAGGTTTACATTGAAAGAGTGTTCTTTCTCATTTTTCAAAGGGCTAGCGGTTTTTAATTCAACGGTACCTGCTACGCCACCTTCAATGAGAGATACTTTCGGTGATTTAAAAACCGAGGCTTGCGAAATAAGCTCTGAGGGGTATTGGTCAAATTCAACACTACGCTGACCGCTAGTTGATACTTGCTCGCGACCATTTAAGGTTGTGGATACAAAGCCACCTGACATACCTCGAATATTAATCTCAGCAGCTTGCCCACCTGTTCTTACCGCAGAAATACCCGGTAAACGCGTTAAAGCGTCTGCCATTGAAACATCTGGTAGTGCTCCTAGGTCATCCGCCGTTATTTGCTCTGATACGGTATCTGCAAAACGTTTCTCATTGATAGATTGAATAAGCGAACGTCTAAAGCCAGTAACTTCAATAACTTCAATCTTTTCTTCAGCATTCTCTTTTACGTCGACTTTTTCTGGTTGTGATGCAGTTTCCACCGCTTCTTGAGCATAAATCACCCCAGAAGACATCATAAAACCACAGGAAAGCAAGGCTATTGAAAGCTTACTCGGCTTAAATGTACGCATAATTAGTTCCCCTCATGTTCATCCTTGAAATGTTTTTATTGTCAGTTTTCTAACTAACTTTCATTGTTTATCGTTATCTTCCTAATATAAGGGGTGGATTTTTCTTTAGATATGCTTTGCATACGTATTCAATGATGCAGAAAAATCAAACACCTTGTTAACATGTCGAAAGCTCAGAACATCTGGGTTGATACTAATAAGCCGCTAGCCCATTAATATCAAAAGATCAGCGGTATCAAATAAAGATAGAAATAAGAACAAAAAAGCTACAAATTGTATTGTGTAATTACATTTGAATACGTATGCAAAATAGCATCACAACTTTTTATTGTGCGATATAGGGCGTAAATTAAGGCAATACCAAAAGGTACCAGAAAAATACCTAATAAAAATCTCTTACCAAAGGAAGTCAATTGTGCGCGTATTAATCATCTTTATCTCCTTAATATTAATCGCTTGTCAGCCTCATCAGCCATCAAACATAAAAAAACAGCTAATTAAGCAACCGGTTCAAATAAGCCAATTTTCCGCCCATTGGCTGACGCCAAATACGATTTTGGTGGCACAAGAAATATCAAACGACAAAAAGACATTAACACTTTCAACTGATCCGCAAAAACATCAGTTAACCGTAAAAAAATATCCGTTAACACTCAAGAAGAATCAAAAATGGCTTAATGAAAAGTACCCACACTTATCTACATTTAACGCTTATTCTGTCGATATTAGTCGTCAAGAGATAAAAGTACTTCTAAAAACCCCCTTGATTGTGTTTTCACATGCTGAAGATAATTTGTTATCTAAAGGTACTTACCTACAAACAGCTGAAGTGATAGATGCACTTTATACCTCAGGAGAAAATGACGCTAACGAAGTATCTGATTTAGGCGCCGTTATTTCCGAAAAAGATGTTCAATTTAAGTTATGGGCGCCAACAGCAAAATCTGTTTCAGTGTTGTTATTTGAACAAGATAAAACACCTGCGTTACCTCATAAGTTGCTCATGATAGAAGATAAAAAAACCGGTGTTTGGTTGGCTACATCGGATAAATCATTGGCAAATAAATACTATCGTTATCAAGTTGAGGTCTACCATCCGGCTAGCAAAAAGGTAGAAACACTTATTACAACAGACCCTTATTCTTTGAGTCTTTCAACGAATAGTGAATACAGTCAAATAATTGATTTAAATGCTCCAGATACCATGCCATCTGGCTGGCAGGAACAAAAAGACACCCCGGTTTTAAAGCCTGAAGATAATATATTTTATGAAACCCATATTCGTGATTTTAGTGCACATGATAAGGCATTAAAAAACAAACAATATCGCGGAAAATACTTAGCGTTCACTGACCTAAATAGCCATGGTATGCGCCATTTAAAAGAACTACGAGAAGCTGGTATTAATAGTATTCATTTACTGCCGACTTTTGATATTGGCACCATTAACGAAGATGCTGAGCAAGTGATTGACAGCCAGGATTCCATCGAACGTGCATGTCGTGTTAGCAAGATTAAAGCTGTGTGTAATATCACAACAGATAAATCAGTTAGCATCGCACAATACCTTGAAAGTTTACCCAAGCAAAGCAAACAGCAACAAGCATTAATAAGCGCCCTACGTGGCTTTGACAATTACAACTGGGGATATGACCCTTTTCATTACACTGTCCCTGAAGGCAGTTATGCGGTTAATCCTGAAGGTAAAGCACGCATTGTTGAGTTTCGCACTATGGTGGCACAACTCCATAATATAGGCTTTCGGGTGATTATGGACGTTGTCTACAACCATACTCATCAAGCAGGTTTAGAGCCTACCGCCGTTTTAGATAAAATAGTGCCCAACTATTATCATCGACTAGATCCTATTACTGGTGCCGTTGAGCAGTCGACTTGTTGTGACAATACGGCAACAGAACGCGTAATGATGGAAAAACTGATGATTGACTCATTAATCGTGTGGACCAGAGATTATAAGATTGACGGCTTTCGTTTCGACTTAATGGCGCATCAACCGAAATCAGCCATGTTAAAAGCGCGTGCACAAGTACAGAGAATTGACCCAGATACTTATTTTTATGGTGAAGGCTGGAATTTTGGTGAAGTCGCTAATAACCAACAATTCGTTCAAGCCAGTCAATTAGAGCTTGCCGGTACTTCAATAGGTACTTTTACTGACCGACTTCGAGATGCTGTTCGTGGCGGAGCCTTTAATGCGACGGGAGCGGATATTAGAAAAAGCCAAGGCATAGGCAATGGTTTAGCAAGTTTCCCTAATGAGTTGCAAGAAGAAAGTAGTCTGCAATATTTGACCTCGGCGGATCAATTAAGAATTGGCCTAACGGGGAATTTAGCAAACTACCCATTGCTAACCGCTAACGATGAAATTAAATTGGGCAAAGAAATCCCTTATGGCAACCAACCAACCGGTTATGCGTTAACGCCAGCCGATACCATTAACTATGTGTCGAAACACGATAATCAATCGTTATGGGACAATAATCAATACCGCATTGCTTATCATCTTAATACTCATCAACGTGTGAGAATGCAGGTGCAAAGTTTATCGTTTGCCTTGTTTGCCCAAGGGATCCCTTTTATTCATATGGGATCAGAACTGCTGCGTTCAAAAGGTTTTCTTCGCGACTCCTATGATTACGGCGATTGGTTCAACAAAGTTGATTTCTCAAAACAAAGCAATAACTACAACATGGGGTTACCGCCTGCAGATAAAGATCAACAAAATTGGCAAATAATTTCTGATGTATTAACGACGAATGATGGAAAAGATATCGTCAGCCCAACGGACATTGAATATAGCTCGGCAGTATTTATCGACTTGGTCAAAATAAGAATGTCTTCACCGATTTTTCGCTTAACAACAGCAAGAGAGATTATCAAGCAAGTGAAGTTTCACAATACAGGTAGCCAACAAAAATTGGGGCTAATTGCCATGAGTATTGATGAAAGTAAGCACCAAGCAGAAACAAGCAGCGACTACAGCCAACTGATGATCATTTTTAACACTACAGACAAAAATCAATTATTAACCTACCCTGATGCTGAAACATTTAAGTTGCATCCTGTTCAACAACAAGGCGTAGACCAACAAGTAAAAATGAGTGTGGTTAACGGCGATGGTTTTACGGTACCACCGCTAACAACAGCCGTTTTCGTGCAAGAAAAAATGGCTCGATGAAGATGAAATTACAATACTAACTTAATAAAATTAAAATCATACTCTTCTACTTGAGCATTATAGAATTTAGAGAATTGCTTAAAATCAACTTCTCGCCATTGCTCATCTTTTAAAAACGCGAGAATTTTTTCCGCGTTTTTTTTATCTGCGACAGCAAAAGGTGTTTTGTAGGTATAATTACTATTCGTTAAGGTGAGTCCATGTGCTATGTCATTAACTAAAATTAACGCCCATACTCCATGCATATGATTACCGCCAACAGAAACCTGAATTTCGTCAGCAACAATGGCTTCTAAACCTTTTATAGTCCAATCAACACCACCGATAATAGGCATACTATTTTTATCAACATTTAGTGATTTTAAGCTTTGATAAGCCGCGATAGCAACATCGTCATTAGCTGACCAAATAATATCGCTACTTTGATATCTCGACATTAATTGTTTGACCATTCTTTTAGTTATAGCAACATTCCAATCAGAATGAACTAGCTGTAAAAGTTCAACATTTTTATTTCTTTCAATGGCTTGATATAAACCTTTATCGCGACTATTTGACGATGCAAGTAACTGATCGCCACCCACAGCTATCAAGCTAACACCTTTCTTTTCATTATTTTTTGTCCGTGCAATTAACGCATTGGTTAACAAAAAGCCTGATTCGAAATCATCAGCTAATATTTGCGCTAACCAATATTTATAATGTTGCTGTGGAACACCGACTTTTTCTTGTTCAAATTTGGGCACGCCAGTGACAATGGAAATAAAAGGGACTTGATGGGATTCAACTAACTCTAAAAAGTGCTTTGCACTTGCTCCTCTAAAAGTTGAAATGAGGTAATCTGGTTTATCTTCAGACTCAAATAGTTCCTTGGCCTTTGGGTAATAATCGAAACGATCATTCCAATTAGCATGATGAAGCGTTAGTTTTATATCAAATTGCTCCGCAACCGTTTTTAAAGGCGCGATAACACTATCCCAATAAGCACTTTGCCCTAACTCTGGGCCTAAAAAAGCCACATGAATTTGTTTGGCAAAAATAGCACTCGTTAGAGAAAAATTTATCAGTAGTCCGAGATAAATAATTTGAATAAAACGCAAACTAGCCTTCCTCTTTATCTTTGTTAGTCCTGTATTAATACTTTCTTAACTCTATAAGAAACAAAGGTTGTTTTTATAAACATGTTATTTATAGCATGAATACGTATGCAGTATAGCTGTAATTTAGCGCTAATGGATTTATGCTAGCTATTCACCTTAGTATGGAATAAAACATGAAATATCTAATAATAACTTTAGTGACTATTTTTTCTTGTGCAC
>Ga0209291_1001091_pt1 | contig 24962 bp, 28 predicted proteins | sample GOMGulsemesocosm_FD_184633 | JGI IMG/M metagenome (GOLD analysis project Ga0209291, IMG submission 184633) | Methane-oxidizing microbial communities from mesocosms in the Gulf of Mexico - GOM9B Gulf of Mexico (SPAdes) (version 2) | ecosystem: Environmental > Aquatic > Marine > Cold seeps...
CCGACCTAAAAAGCAATTTTTAAAAAGGGAATTATGACTAAAAAAAATAGGGAAGGACTGCGAACTGAATCACACAACGATAAACATAAAATTGATAAGAAAAGTCAATTGTTGCCAACGGTTAGCTATGAATAGTACGGTGCAGAAAATCCGCGGATTTTCGTATCGGCACAAGACAAAGCTTTTAAATTTTGTTTTAATATGGTCGATTTAAAATCCAAATATTAACAGATTTGACGACTATGTAAATATACACTTTCGCTTGGGATTATAGACCGAAATCCGTATTATTTATAGGTTTTGTTACAAACCGTGTTTTATTTTCATACCGCCGATTTACTTCTCACGTATTCTTCCGAAAAGATTTTTTACTTTTACAACACTCGATTCCGTTCAGATTGGAAAACTTTCCTTTTTCATAACGATTCCATGTTGATTTTCTGACTTAATGCATTAAACTCCACAATCTTAATCACGAGTTTTTTCGACCATTTATTCCGTACTGCAAATGAAATTAAGGTTTGTTTTAGCTAAATAATAGCTATTAACCTCATTTTATTTTCAAGAAGAAAAGGAGCGAAGTATAGTTTTAAACCGCAAATATTTATTTCTGAGATTTAATGGTTTGTAACGGCAAATTGTATGATTGCGTTGCGACATTGAACGTTTACAAAATTTTATAAAAATGGAAAAACAAAGAGGAATAACGATTACCAATATAGACAGCAAAAGCAATGAATTATACAAATTGTTATGCCCCGTTAATTTGTTTAGATACTTTCTAAGGAAACAATACGATGGTGTTACAATTACTAATGAAGAATGCGATGGCTTGAATGAAGAATTTAGCAAGTATTTAACAGACTTGAATTTAACTCAAAAGCAAAAAGAAAACATACTACCTAAAAATGAAATGGACGTAATAATAAATGATAAACACCCATTAAGAATGCACGGATTTAGCCCTGCTTATGTTTATCATTTTGTGGAGTTTGTAGAAAAGCAGAAACAAGAAGCGTTGGCTAATGGGGCATAACAATTATATAAACGTAATTACGTTTATATCTATTATATCGCTAAGTTATTAAATCTAGTGGACTTTTTACGATTTGTAAATATTTAGTAGCAACTTGGGTGTATATTTCTGTGGTTGTACTACTGCTGTGTCCAAGTAGAGATTGTATATACCTTAAGTCAGTGTTGTTTTCAAGTAAATGAGTAGCAAAACTATGTCGTAACATATGCGGAGTTACTCTCTTTTTGATGTTTGCTTTTTCTCCTGCTTTATTTACAATTTTCAAAACACTACTTGGGGAGTATTTATGTCCTATAGGTCCTTCAAATAAAAACGTTTTGGGTTTCCACTCCTTAAAGTAGATTCTTAAATCGGTTAAAGTGGTTTTAGATAAAAGAGTATATCTATCTTTATTTCCCTTAGTATTTATTACGTGTATCAACATTCTATCAGAATCTATATCAGTTAGTTTTAAGTTTAGTAATTCCGATCGGCGTAATCCAGCAGAATAGAGTAGTGATACAATACACCTATGTTTACTATTGTTTGTATTATTAATAAGTAAAGTAACTTCTTCTATACTTAAAACCTTAGGTAGTGTGGATTGTGGCCTTGGTCGTTCTATTTCGTAAAATCTATTAGGCATCCCTAGCACAATTTCAAAATAAAATTTAATACTATTTACAGCTTGATGTATGTAAGAGTTCGATTTTTTTTCATCATTTAGTTCTTTTAAATATTGTCTTATTTCATTTTCTGTCAAATCATTTAAAGGAATATCATAAAATCTATTAATGAATTTCTCGAATAGTGAAATATATGTTTTGGCTGTGTTATAAGCATATCGTTTAAGCTCTAATTTTAATAAATAAGATTCTGGACAAGCTCTATAGTCTTCACTTAATTTCCTGTTCCTATAATAATCAATATTTAATTCTTTATTTCTTTTTTGAACTTTGTCTGTAAAAAATAATCTTGTGTCCACCCAAGCTATACCTCTAAACGTATCAAATATCTGGGTTATATTTTCTTCGTTATTTATGATATAAACCATATTATGTTCTTTGCTCCATTTTATTGAAGGTAAAGTTTTCATAAGTTTTTGAAGTAATTTGTTTGGAGGAAAAACCAAACCTATCATCTTTATTTTATTTATTAAAAGATGCTTTAAGCTAATATGTAAATCTAAATGTTTCATAACAGCATTAATTTAAGTAATAAAAAACGTATAATAGTAATAATACGTATATTTATACGTAAAAAAATACGTTTAATTAATATTATACGGCTATGGAACGTTTGTGTTTGTGTTGCAATAAAGTAGTTGAAGGAAGGATAGATAAATTATTTTGTTCGGCTTATTGTAAAACTTCGTTTCATTATTTAAAAAATAAAGCTAAAAACCGTACTCGATTTAATGTAGTAAATGAACAATTGAAACGTAATAGAAGTATTTTACAACATTTTCATAAATCAGGAAAAACCACACTTTTAAAATCTGAATTAGTGGATAAAGGTTTTGATCCGAATTACTTTACTAATTATTGGAAGAATAGTAAAAACGATGTGTATTTATTTTGTTATGAATACGGTTTTTTAGCCATAAATGAATCGGCTAAAAAGAAATACTTAATTATCGATTGGCAGGAATATATGGAAAAACCATAAAGTTAATTAGCTTTAAATTTTTGATTCGCTAATAGTGTTATTTTTGATGCATCTAATAACAATCGTAAAGTATCAGTCAGTTCTTCTTGCGAGCAATTTAATTTTTTTTGTAATTCTTTTGAACTTAATGAATTGTTGCTTAACGCATTAATTATTTGTTGCTCTAAGTTTGAATTTTGCTCTCGTTTAGAAATTTTTAAAGCAATACAAAAGGAGCAAACTCCACATGAAGTATCGGATTCTTCTCCAAAATAATTAAGTAACAGAGTTTCTTTACATATATCTGTTGTTTCTATATAATTGGTAACAGCGTTTAATTGCTCCCTTTTTAAATTGTTTTGTTGTTTTAAATGTTTGGCAACTCTACTAATAGTTCGGTTGTCTTCCCTAGGTTCAAGCAACGTAATATTAATATCAGAATCAAATAGTTTTAAATCAATAATATTGTTTTTTTCAATGCTTAAGAGTTGTTCCTTAATAGTTGCTTTGGTGCTATTAATTTGTGTAGCAATATGATTTAGGTCAATAGTAATATTGTTTTCAAAAGCTCCACCGTGTTTTCTTAAAATAAAGTTGATGAGTGTATTGTGTTGCTTGTGGGTACTGATGTATTGTATTAAATTAAAATTATCGACTAAAAACTGTAATGTGGTTTTGTTTTTAAACTCTTTTGAAAAGCGAAGTACTGCTTGCCTATCTAAAAAAGTAATTGCATTTACGGTTTTAGTGATGTTTAAATTGTACTGTTTGCAAAAGTCATAAATATTAAAATCATACGTAATATGTTCTCCTTCTTGGTATGCGATACCTAAATAACTACAGAGTTTTTTATAGATAAATTTTAAATCGTCAACTTCTGGTAACGATTTATCTAGCTGACTATTTAAAGAAGGCAAATCACTTTTACTATTTAATATAATAGCAAAAGCTTTGTTACCATTTCTTCCAGCTCTCCCTGCTTCTTGGTAATAATTTTCTATGTTTTCGGTAGGAGTGAGGTGTATTACCGTTTTTACATCCGGTTTGTCAATACCCATTCCAAAGGCATTTGTAGCAACCATTACTTGTGCATCATTTTGCATCCATAACTTAAAATGTGCGTCTTTTTCCTTAGTACTTAATCCGCCATGGTAGTAGGTTGCAGTAATTTGTCGCTCAATTAAATACTCACTTAATTGTTTTGTTTTTTTTCTATTCCTAACGTAAATAATTGATGATGGCTTATTTTTTTGAAGTATACGAAGTAGTTTACTGTATTTGTCTTCCGTATTAAAAACCATATAAGCGAGATTTCCTCTTTTAAATGAGCTTTTAAAAACAGCAGGTTTTTTTAATTGTAAATTTTCAATAATATCATCAATAACCTTAGGTTTTGCACTACCTGTTAATGCTACTATTGGTGTGTTTGGTAGTAATGCCCTTACTTTTTGGATGTTGTTGTATGCTGGTCTAAAATCATTACCCCATTGTGAAATGCAATGTGCTTCATCTACCGCAATAAAATTAATATTCAGGGTACTTAAACGTTCAATAACCAATTCCGATTGTAATCGTTCAGGAGATAAATACATGAACTTATAATTTCCGTACAAGCAATTGGTTAACTCTCTGTCCAAATCCTGATAATTGAGTGAACTATCTAAAGCAATAGCTTTGATGCCTTTTTTAGTTAAGCTCTGTACTTGATCCTTCATCAGAGCAATTAAAGGAGATACTACTAAGCAAATCCCATCTAAAGCAATTCCTGGAATTTGATAACAAATTGATTTTCCCCCACCTGTAGGTAACAGAACAAAGGTGTCTTTTTGAGCTAAAACACTTGTAATGATTTCTTCCTGTAAAGGTCGGAATTCATGATGATCCCAATTTTTTTTTAATATGTCAAGCGGTAATTGATTCATTATGAGTATTCAACAACATTTAATATGTAATTAGCGCGTTCACCAACATCACCAATCGGAACTTCACAAACATCATAGCCATATTTGGTATATGTTTCTGTTAAATTGTTTTGAATTTTCAATGCTTCTTCAAAACTTTCATATCGCTCTTTATCGTTTTTGAAAATCTTTTTCCAAGCAGGAAATAGGAATATAAAATCGTAAATTAATTCCTTTGAAGCTTGAATAACTTCAGCATTACTCTCAATATTTAAATATTCGTTATAGGCAATAATATCGGGCAAACCTCTATCTATAAAAGCAAAGCTTTCTTCCATGTTTTCACATGCTTTAAATTGAGCAATTCTACCCGACAATAATTTTTCGTTAAATTCTTCTGGATTAGTTAAAAATAATTGCTCAATACCTCTTCCTTGAGCTTCAGAAATAATTTCTCTTGATATTTCTTGTAAGCAAGTATATCCTCTTTTTCTTAATTCAGAAAGAACAGTTGTTTTTCCAGATCCTGGGCTTCCTATTAAAAGAATTCTCTTCATATTTTTATTGTTTCAAGTGTCACATGTAATATTTGATGTTTAAAACAATCAATGCCATGTATATTTAATACTAATTTTAAACATATCGGTTTCATTGGTTTAAAATATACTACGAAAAAGCAAATTAACTAAATTAACTAGTAATAAAAATAAATATAGCTTGATAATATGCTTTATATTTGTACTTAAAATTTAAGTAGTATTATGAGTACAACTCCAAACCCAGAAGAATTTTACACAAAGTTGAAGTCTCAATTAGAAGAGATGACAGTTTTCCCCGCATTATATATGTATAAATTTATTGTGCCTACTAAAGATAACGATGATAAAGTTATTGAAGTGAGTAGTAAGTTTGATAACTTGGGAGCAGCAATTAAGACCAGAAAATCTAAAAACGGAAAATACACCAGTCTTTCTATTGAAGTGAAAATGAAATCAGCTGATGCAATTATCAATAAGTATAAAGAAGTTACTGTAATTGAAGGGATTATTTCTTTATAAAAGATACGCTTAGCTCATTAAAAATTATTACTTTGCAGAAACAAATTTCCTCCTAAGAAAAATAAAAAGTTTTTCTTAATACTAAACAAGTAGATACATTTTGATTGAAAATATAGAATACAATACTGAACGCAACAAATTAATTATACCAGAATACGGAAGGCATCTTCAGAAAATGGTAGATCATGCAATTACAATTGAAGATGATGTTGAGCGAAATAAAGTAGCTAAAGCAATTATTGATGTAATGGGGAATTTAAACCCTCATTTAAGAGATGTTGCCGATTTTAAGCATAAATTATGGGATCAGTTATTTATCATTTCTGATTTTAAATTAGATGTAGAATCTCCTTTTGATAAGCCAACAAGAGAAGAATTAGCAGCTAAACCAGAACGACTTCCTTATCCACAAAACTATCCAAAGTATCGTTTTTACGGGAACAACATTAAACGAATGATTGATGTTGCTTTGCGTTGGGAAGAAGGCGATTTAAAACAAGCGCTTATTGTTACGATCGCGAATCATATGAAAAAATGTTTCTTGAACTGGAATAAGGACACCGTTGATGATGCTGTTATTTTTAATCATTTGTACGAGTTGTCTAAAGGTGGAATTGATATTACTAAAAATGATTTAGTATTAACAGAATCTAGTAAACTGATTAATGTAAAAAGTCGTCAGAATACCAATAAAACGCATTCAAGTAAAAGTAAGAGTCAAAGAAGTTCAAATAAAAACACCAACCGTAAAAGGTATTAAACCAACCAGTTTTAAATGGGAACATTTCAAATAGAAGGAGGACACAAATTAAAAGGTGAAATCCAACCTCAAGGAGCAAAAAACGAAGCGTTACAAATTTTATGTGCAGTATTACTTACTCCAGAAAAAGTAACAATTAATAACATTCCGGATATTATAGATATCAATAAACTAATTAGTTTATTAGGAAATTTAGGAGTTAAAATTCAAAAACTAGCACACGGGTCTTACTCGTTTCAAGCTGATGAATTAAATTTAAAATACTTAGAAACACCTAATTTTAAAAAAGAAGGTAGCTCATTGCGTGGATCGATCATGATAGTTGGTCCGTTATTAGCTCGTTTCGGTAAAGGGTACATTCCTAAGCCAGGTGGAGATAAAATAGGACGTAGGCGTTTAGATACCCATTTTGAAGGGTTCATTAAATTAGGTGCAAATTTTCGTTACAACAGAGAAGAATATTTCTATGGTGTAGAGGCTGATAAATTAGTTGGTACAAACATGTTGCTTGATGAAGCATCTGTTACTGGAACAGCAAATATATTAATGGCTGCTGTTTTAGCAGAAGGAATAACTACAATTTATAATGCTGCTTGTGAGCCGTACATTCAACAATTAAGTAAAATGTTGAATAGTATGGGAGCAAAAATAACTGGAGTGGGATCAAACTTACTTACAATAGAAGGTGTTGAGTCTCTAAATGGTTGTACGCATACAGTATTGCCAGATATGATTGAGATTGGTAGTTGGATAGGTTTAGCTGCAATTACAAAAAGTGAAATCACTATTAAAAATGTAAGTTGGGATAATTTAGGAAATATTCCTTCTGTATTCAGAAAGTTAGGAGTTACACTGGAAAAACGAGGAGACGATATTTATATCCCTGAACATACTGATGGATATGAAATTCAAAATTATATTGACGGATCTATTTTAACTGTTGCTGATGCTCCTTGGCCAGGGTTTACACCTGATTTATTGAGTATTGTATTGGTAATGGCTACTCAAGCAAGAGGAAGTGTATTGATACACCAAAAAATGTTTGAAAGTAGATTATTCTTCGTTGATAAATTAATTGATATGGGAGCTAAAATTATTTTGTGCGATCCGCATAGAGCTTCAATTATTGGTCATGATTTTAAATCGCAATTAAAAGCAACTACAATGGTATCTCCTGATATTAGAGCTGGTATTTCATTATTGATTGCTGCACTTTCTGCGAAAGGAACAAGTATCATTCATAATATCGAACAAATTGATAGAGGTTACGAAAGAATAGATGAACGTTTACGTGCAATAGGTGCTAAAATTGTTAGAACCGCGTAGGGTTTTATTCTTGATAATAATATATAAAAGGCTGCATTTTGTAGCCTTTTACTTTTTCAATACTTTCAACTCTATACGTCTGTTTTCTCTTTGTATAGCAATGGTACTTTCAGGAAAATCTAATGGTCTGGTAAAACCATATCCTTTATAGGATAGTTTGTTGGCTTTGATTCCTTTTTTAATTAAAGTATTGTATATGTTTTTTGCACGTTCGGTTGATAGAACTAGATTCTCTTCACTGGCTACTTTAGATTGGTATTCTTCTTTATCACCACAACAAACATGTCCTTCTATTAAAACTTTTAATTTAGGATACGCTTTTAGTATTTTTAAAATTCCTTCTAAATCTTCTTTTGAAGAATTGGTAATATCAGCAGTACTGATATGAAAATTGGTGTATTGAATTCGTAATTTTTCACCAACAGTTAATTTAGGTAATTGTGCTAAATAGCGTTGCTTTCTAGTTAAACTAACGTATACATCTTTTGGCTTTTCATAGGATAGAATTAAATCAACCTTTCGGTGTTTGCTATTTCCTCCTTCAATGGTTGCTTCGGCAACTTCATCATCCAATTCTCCTAAACCTTGTTGTGCTATAGCCTTAAACTGATAATTTTGTGTAACATAAGTATATGTTGCTTTAGCACGTTTTTTTGATAGTTTATTGTTGTATACATGATTTCCAATAAAGTCGGTATATCCTTTAATGCGTATTTGAAGTACTTCTTCTAGTTTGATGTCTTTAAAGAAATTTTGTAACAGAACTTGATGCGCATCAGTAATACTAAATTTAGCGCTATCGAAAAAGAGTTGTAAACTATCAGGTTTTTTGGTTTGCGAAAAGCTATAATTAGCAATGAGTAAAAAAGTAAGTAATTTTAATTTCATAGTTTTTATTTGTTAACAAGCACAACTTCAATTCGGCGGTTTATATGTCTATCTTCACTTGTTTTCTCAGGAAAAATTTTTGGTTGGGAAAAACCTAATCCTTTATGAGATAACCGCGTAGAATCGATGCCTAAGGCAATTAGTTTTTTTTCAATATTATGTGCTCTGTTATTTGATAAGGTATGGTTATGATGCGATTTTTTTTCTCCGGTAGTATACTCCTCTTTTCCGCAACACACATGCCCTTGAATTTCAATTTTTAAATCTACGAAATTATCTAAAGCTTTAAAAAGATTTACAATTTCGGGGAATGAATCCGGTGTTGGTTCTGCTTTGCCCCATTCAAAACTGATGTTTCTTAAAATAACACTCTCACCAATTTCTATTTTATTGAGTTGTTCAAGATGGTTATTACTAATAACTGAAAGTTCAATACGCCTGTTTTGTAATCGATCTCCTTTATTTTCTTCTGGATAAATTAAAGGTTTAGTGAATCCATACCCTTTGTGTTGTAGCCTAATAGAATCAATTCCTTTACTAATTAAATAATCATGAATGGTTTTAGCTCTTTTATTAGAGAGCCACTCATTTTCATAAGTCATTTTTTGTGTTTTAACTTCTTTGTTTGCTCCACAGCACACATGACCTTCAATAGCAATATCTAAATTTTCATTGTTAGTCATTATAGACACCAATTTATCCAATTCTGGAACTGAGGATTTGGTAAGATCAGCAGTAGCTAATTTAAAATTGATATTTCGCAATCTAATTTTATCACCTTCTTTTAAGCTATCAATTTTCTGTAGATATGTATATTTAGAATCATCTAATTTTATATTGGAACGAATACTAATAGTTGTTTTCCGATGTTCCTGAACTCCATCAGTAAGAAAGTAATTGTGTGGTTTTTCTAATTCCCCAATAATAACTTCTTCAATAGTGTTATTGTATTTAGTAGCCATAAAATCAGCAACATTTGAGGTGCGTAATTTGGCAAGTTTAGTATTGTAACTTGTACTTCCAACAAAATCGGTATATCCTTTAATTGTGATATGTTCTGTTAGACTACTGTCTTTGTCAGATAAAAAATAAAGAAGCTCTTCTTTCTGAACATCATTTAAAATATATTTAGCAGTTGAGTAATAGATGTTAATACTATCAATGCTAGTTTCTTGAGAAAAACTGATAGCAGAAACAAACAAAAGTAGTAGGTAACGCATTATAAGTAGGTTTAGTTACAACTAATATAATAAAGTTTTGATAATAGGTTGTATATTTGCAGTCCAAAATTCAGGTATGAGAACGAAATCGCTTAAGAAGAATAAAATCAACGTAGTAACTTTAGGATGCTCAAAGAATGTATATGATTCTGAGGTGTTAATGGGGCAGTTGAAAGCAAACGGAAAAGATGTTGCACATGAAGAGGAAGGGAATATAGTTGTTATCAATACTTGCGGTTTTATCAATAATGCAAAGGAAGAATCTGTAAATACTATTTTAGAGTATATGCAGAAAAAAGAAGAAGGTGAAGTAGATAAGGTTTTTGTTACAGGATGTTTAAGTGAGCGTTACAAGCCGGATTTAGAGAAAGATATCCCTAATGTAGATGAGTATTTTGGAACTACACAGTTGCCACAATTACTAAAAGCATTAGGTGCCGATTATAAGCATGAACTTATAGGAGAGCGTTTAACAACAACACCTAAAAATTATGCGTATTTAAAAATTGCGGAAGGTTGTGATCGTCCGTGTTCTTTTTGTGCAATTCCTTTAATGAGAGGAAAACACAAATCTACACCAATTGAAAACTTAGTTATTGAAGCTGAAAAGTTGGCTGCAGATGGTGTTAAGGAATTAATTTTAATTGCACAGGATTTAACATACTACGGATTAGATTTATACAAAAAGAGAAATTTGGCAGAGTTATTAAAAGCTTTAGCTGCTGTTGAAGGAATTGAATGGATACGTTTACACTATGCATTCCCTACAGGTTTCCCGATGGATGTGTTGGAATTGATGAAAGTAGAACCTAAAATTTGTTATTACTTGGATATTCCATTACAACATATTGCAGATGATTTATTAAAATCGATGCGTAGAGGAACTACTCAAGCAAAAACAACTAAATTAATAAATGATTTTAGAGCTTTAGTACCTGAAATGGCTATCCGTACTACTTTAATTGTTGGGTATCCTGGAGAAACTGAAGAACATTTCCAAACCTTAAAAAAATGGGTAGAGGAAATGCGTTTTGAACGTTTAGGATGTTTTACCTATTCTCATGAAGAAAATACACATGCCTATAATTTAGTAGATGATGTGCCACAAGAAGTGAAGCAACAACGTGCTAACGAAATTATGGACATTCAATCGCAAATTTCTTGGGAATTAAACCAAGAGAAAGTGGGAAATACCTATCGTTGTATTATCGATCGTAAAGAAGGGAATTACTTTGTAGGTAGAACTGAATCTGATTCTCCAGATGTTGATAATGAAGTATTGATTGATGCAGAGAAATATTACTTAAAACAAGGAGAGTTTGCTGATATTAAAATTATTGAAGCTGCTGATTTTGATTTATACGGAATAGTAGAATAATCATAATAAAATATTGATATTTAAAGAGCTTGTGTAAACAAGCTCTTTTTTTTGTTAAGCTTTATTTAAATTAACGACATATGATTTAGATATTTTTCAAAAGAAAGTATCTTTACAAAAAAGATAGTAGATGCCAATAACAAGTATTCCTTTTAGAAAAACAAATTATTTTTCAGCATTTATATGCGATTATCTAGGAGAGAATTTTAAATTAAAACCATTCTATAATCGTTTTCCAAACATTGATAATTTTGCAGCTCAAATAGAAGAAAAGTGTTATTCTGAACTTGTTTCAGAATCTCATCGTACAATTTTAGTTGAGGTGCTTCAAAAACAATATCAGGAAATAGATACTTCAGAGGTAACAACTAAAAACATTGAGTTGTTACAGCAACAAAATACATTTACCATTACAACTGGTCATCAGTTAAATTTGTTTACCGGCCCCTTATATTTCTTATATAAAATTATCTCAACCATTAATTTATGCGATGAGTTAAGCGAAAAACATCCAGAGCAAAATTTTGTTCCAATCTATTGGATGGCTACGGAAGATCATGATTTTGAAGAAATTAATTATTTTAATTTTAAAGGAGATAAAATAAAATGGGATAGAGCATTTGGAGGTGCAGTAGGTGAATTAACTACTGAAGGATTAGAAGAAGTGTTTGCATTGTTTTCTGAAAAATTAGGCCCAGGTAAAAACGCTACTTATTTGAGAGGGTTATTCAAAGAAGCATATATAGAACATTCAAACTTAGCAGATGCAACTCGATATTTAGCAAATGAATTATTTGGTGATTATGGACTAGTAATAGTAGATGCAAATGATAAGGAACTAAAGAAACTCTTTATACCTTATATACAACAAGAACTATTAGAGCAGACTTCTTTTAAAGCAGTTTCTAAGACTATTAAAGAATTCCCTAGTGAATATAAAATTCAAGTAAACCCTAGAGAAGTCAACCTGTTTTATATCACTGAAGGAATCCGTGAACGAATTGTTTTTAAAAATGGAATATATAAAGTAAATAATACTGATATATCATGGGCAAAAGAAGATTTGTTAAAAGAAGTCAATGACTTCCCAGAACATTTTTCTCCTAATGTATTGTTACGTCCGTTGTATCAAGAAGTAGTATTACCAAATTTATGTTACATAGGTGGAGGAGGAGAATTGGCGTATTGGTTTGAAATGAAGTCAATGTTTGCCGAATTTGGAGTTGTTTTTCCTATGTTGTTATTGCGTAATTCTGCATTGATAATTACTGAAGCACAACAAAAAAAGTTAAATAAATTGAACCTATCTACTTCTGAATTGTTTTTAAAACAATCCAATTTGATAGCTTGTAAAACAAAAGAATTATCTGAATTAAATATAGATTTCTCAACTCAAAAAGAGCTTTTAACAGCACAGTTTGCAGCGTTATATGAAGTAGCTAAGCAAACTGACGCATCTTTTGTTGGAGCAGTAGCCGCACAAGAAAAAAAGCAGCTAAACGGATTGGATGCTTTAGAGAAACGATTGTTAACAGCAGAGAAACGAAAACTAAAAGAGAAAATAAATTCATTTACAGCTTTACAAGATGAGTTATTCCCTAAACAAAGTCTACAGGAACGAAATACCAATTTTTCCGAATTGTATTTGGAATATGGAAAAGATTTAATTCCGATGTTAAAAAAGGAATTGAAGCCTTTATTAGGTGAGTTTTTGGTGGTAGATTAGTTTATTTCCGCTGTTCCAATTCAATAATTTCCATATTTTTAATATCACTCCCATCAATTTCAAAACGTAACATGGTACGTACTTTATGAAAACCGTGTTTTCCGCAAGCACCAGGATTGAGGTGTAGAGACTGTAATTTTTTATCGTATTGTACTTTTAGTATATGAGAATGGCCTGCAATAAATATTTTAGGCGGATTCATTTTAATTTCTTCTCGAATATTGATATTGTACCTCCCAGGGTAACCGCCAATGTGGGTTATCCAAACATCTACTTGTTCACATAAAAATCTGTTGTGTAACGGGAATTCTAATCGTGCAGTAGCATCATCAATATTGCCGTAAACGGCTCGTAAGGGTTTTAGTTTTTTGATAGCGTCGGTAACTTTTAAATCGCCAATATCACCTGCATGCCATACTTCATCTGCTAGTTTTACATACTTTAAAATCTGCTCATCAATAAAACTATGTGTATCGGATAACAATAATATTTTGGTCATGAATTTAAAGCTAAATAAGAGTATATTTGTATTTGATTTCTTCTATATTTTAGAGGTAAAAATCAAAATAGAAAACAAAAATACAAAATAGGTTGAGATATTTCATTGAGCTTTCATATAACGGAAAAAACTATCACGGTTGGCAAATACAACCCAATGCAATATCTGTACAAGAAGTTTTAGAACAAGCATTAACAACTTTATTACGCACTAAAATAGGTGTGGTAGGAGCTGGTAGAACTGATGCGGGAGTACATGCAACTCAGATTTTTGCTCATTTTGATTCTGAAAATGTTCTTAACGAGAATGAGTTTGTGTATAAGTTAAATTCAATACTTCCAAAGACCATTGTAGTTGATAAAGTTTTTAGAGTAGCTGATGATGCTCATGCAAGGTTTCATGCTATTAAACGATCGTATCAGTATAAAATAATTACGAAGAAAGATCCGTTTTTACATGAATACACACATTTGATGAAACTTCCATTAGATGTTGAAAAAATGAATGAAGCTGCTAAAATTTTATTAGACTATACTAATTTTAGATGTTTCTCTAAAGTAAAAACAGAAGTACATACATTTAATTGTGATGTAACTCATGCAGAATGGGTTTTGGAAAACAATCAGTTAGTGTTTCATATTTCTGCTAATCGTTTTTTACGTAACATGGTACGAGCAATAGTAGGGACTTTGTTAAATGTTGGTGTAGGGAAAATTGAAGTTTCAACAATTCATGATATTATTAAAAGTGAAGATAGGGGGGCAGCTGGAGTTTCTGTTCCTGCACAAGGGTTGTATTTAACACAAGTTGAATACCCTGAAAATATAGTTTATGTCAAGTAATAATTTAAATACATTTGATTTTAAGCGTTTTAAACGGTTATTACTATATACCAAGCCTTATATAGTAACTTTTTACAGTGTATTATTGGGGGCTATACTATTATCATTTTTAGCAGTTTCAAGACCTTATTTATTGAATGAAATTATTACTACAAAATTATATGAAAGTGACGAAAAAGGATTGGTTGTTTTAGTAACCATACTTGCTGTTGTTTTATTTCTTGAAGTTGTTGTTCAGTTTCTATTCATTTTTTTTGCAAATTGGATAGGACAATCGATTATTAGAGATATTAGAATTAAATTATTTAAGCACATGCTTCATTTTAAAATGAAGTATTTCGACACCAATTCTGTTGGGAAATTAGTTACCAATGCGGTAAGTGATATTGAAAAAGTTGCTGAGGTTTTTAGTCAAGGATTCTTTGTGATAATTGGTGACTTATTAAAAATGATAGTTGTTATTACTGTAATGTTGGTTACCAGTTTGAAACTATCATTATATGTTCTAGCAGTTTTGCCTTTTATTTTACTTGCTACACGGATATTTCAAAAAGCAATGAAAGGTGCGTTTAAAGATGTAAGAGCACAAATATCAGCATTAAATACATTTGTACAGGAACATGTTACTGGAATGAAAATAGTACAATTATTTGCTCGTGAAAAAGAAGAGTATCAAAAATTTAAAGCTATTAATGAAAAACATAAAAAAGCTTGGGTGAAAACAGTTTGGTATAACTCAATTTTCTTTCCAATAATAGAATTAGCTTCTTCAATAACTATTGCTATTATTTTATGGAATTCTGGTATGGACGCTATAATGAATTACGATCTTTCTAGTATAGGTATTATAGCTATGTTTGTACAGATGACGCAAATGTTATTCAGGCCTTTACGGCAGCTAGCAGATAAGTTCAATACCCTTCAAATGGGAATGGTTGCTGCTAATAGGGTTTTTGATGTGTTGGATACAGATACTTCAATTTTAGACAATGGAACAGTAGAGGTTTCTGATGTAAAAGGTGTAATTGAGTTCAAAGATGTACACTTCTCCTATATTGAAGGGGAAGAAGTGTTAAAGGGAATTTCGTTTAAAGTTAATCCGGGTGAAACAGTAGCTATTGTTGGTGCAACGGGAGCTGGAAAATCTACAATCATTAATTTATTAAGTAGATTTTATGAGATTAATAGTGGTTCAATTTTGCTAGATGGTGTTTCAATTGATTCCTATAAACTGGACAATTTAAGAGATAAAGTTGCAATTGTTTTACAAGATGTTTTTTTATTTTCGGATAGTATTTTAAATAATATCACTCTAAATGACACTAGTATAACTAAAGAAGAAGTTGAAAAAGCAGCTGAAGTAATTGGTGTAGCTGAATTCATTAAACAATTGCCTGGCTCTTATGAATATAACGTAAAAGAACGTGGTGTAATGTTATCTACGGGCCAACGACAATTGTTAGCTTTTTTACGTGCCTATGTAAGTAATCCTGATATTTTAATTTTAGATGAAGCGACTTCTTCAATTGATTCGTATTCTGAGCAATTAATTCAAGATGCTACCGATAAAATTACTAATAACAGAACATCAATTGTTATTGCGCATCGTTTAGCAACGGTAAAAAGTGCTGATAAAATTATTGTAATGAATCAAGGTGAAATAGTAGAACAAGGCACTCATAATGAGTTGTTAGCTATTACAGAAGGGTATTATAAAAAACTGTATGAAGTACAGTTTAATGATGATTAATTAAATTTAGTTAGTTGAAAAATACCCAATATTGGGTATTTTATAAACTCAAATAAAGTATTATATTTGAGTATCTGCTTTTAATAAGTAGGTAAAGTAAGTTTTTTTGGGGTAAAAAATCCTGTTAATTTTAAAATTAACAGGATTTTTTTTTTGAATTATATTATTTCCTTATCCTAAATCTTGATTTAGTATCTCTCCAAGTTCTGCAGTATCTTTAAATAATACAAACTCTCCGTTTTTTACATATGATATTTGGCCAGTTTCTTCAGAAACAATTAAAGCTAAGGCATCAGTTTTTTCAGTAACACCAATTGCAGCTCTGTGTCTTAATCCGAATCTATTAGGGATGTTTTGGCTGTTAGAAACCGGAAGTATAACTCGGGTAGCAGTAATGTTGTTTCCCTCAATAATAGCCGCTCCATCGTGTAACGGACTATTTTTATAAAAGATACTTTCTAATATAGGTAGTGTTATTGCAATATTCATTTCATCACCAGTACTTTTAACAAAATCTAAATTATTTTTACGTTCAATAACAAGTAAAACACCAGTTTTTGTAGTTGCTAATTTTATACAAGCAGTTAAGATAGCATCAACATCAGTAGTTGATTTTAACTTGGTTTGTAAAAAATTGAAGTTCTGTAAAAGTTTACTATCGGTAAAGAATTTGGTTGACCCAATCATTAATAAAAACTTTCTTATTTCTTGTTGAAAAACAACTATCAATGCAAATACCCCAACACTAATGAATTTCCCTAAAATACCACTTAAAACATCCATATGCAGTGCTTTAGTTAGTTCCCAAATAAGATAAATAACTACAATACCAATAAAAATATTAATGGCTACGGTACCTTTTACTAGTCTGTATATATAATATAATAATAGTGCAACTAGCGTTATATCAACAAGGTCTAAAAAGCTGAATTCTAAAAAATTAAATAATTCCAATATGAATGATGTTTATGTAAAAATAGAAAATAATTATAGAAAATTTATAAACTGCAATCACAATCGGGTAAAGACTTGATATTGTATATAAATACAGTTTTATTAATTTGGATCGATTCCGATGAAATTGGTTTAATAAATTCGATAAACCCAAGATATGATTTCAAGGGAATGTTTTCATTAAAATTCAAATGAATTAGTGCTGGTTTTCCTTCAGCAGCAAAATCTACAAATTCCTTTAAATAGGAAATTAACTCGTTTTTATATATTTCCACTCCTTCAAAAGTTATTTTATCATCAACACTTAAATTTAAAGTAATATTGAAGTAAGGAGTAAACTCTTTAGGTTGTTTTTTTAAATAGAATTTTGAGAACTCTGTATTTGGTAACCTGTTGTATTCACTTGTAAATTCAATTTCTTTATCGGTGTCCAGAATTATATGTTGCGTATTTGGAGTGAAAAATGATGTGGGAACTTCTTTTAAAGAAGTAGTAATGTCAATTTTTTCAATGTCTTTTTTACAAGAAATTAATATAAATATGATGAATATAATTAATTTGTTCATGTTGTTAATTTTTGAGTTAAAATAACACACTCCATAGCTTCCTTTACATCATGTACTCTTAAAATGTTTGCTCCTTTGATTAATGAAATTGTATTTAATGAAGTGGTCCCATTAAGAGCGTTTTGTGCATTTGTATCTAGTGTTTTATGTATCATTGATTTTCTTGACAATCCTATTAATAAAGGTAGTTCTATGTTTTTAAAGAGTTCTAAATCATTTAAAAGTTGAAAATTATGTGCATTAGTTTTTCCAAAACCAAAACCAGGGTCAATAATAACATCGTTTATACCATAACTTCTTGCTAAAGCAATTTTATCAGAAAAATAATATAAAAGGTCTTGAGTTACATTTGTATATTTAGGGTTTTGCTGCATATTTTGTGGTTTTCCTTTCATGTGCATCATGATGTAAGGAACATTTAAATCTCCAGCAATTTGCATCATTTTGACATCCATTTCACCAGCCGAAATATCGTTAATTAAAGCTGCGCCTTGTTCAATACATTGTATTGCTACTTCACTTCTAAAAGTGTCTATTGATAGTAATATGTTAGGGAATTTAGTAATCAGTTTTTTAACTATTGGTACTATTCTTTGCAGCTCATCTTCTTCAGAAATATGCTTAGCTCCAGGACGTGAACTATAGGCTCCTACATCAATAAAAGTAGCGCCTTCAGTTAGCATTTTTTCAACTTGTAAAAAGATGTCGTTTTCATCCTGATATTTACCTCCATCGTAAAAAGAATCTGGAGTTAAGTTCACGATTCCCATTACTTTCGGAGTAGTTAAATCAATCAGTTTCCCTTTGCAATTAATAGTCATAGCGCGTTTTTCAATTTATATGCGAAATAAAAGTGATATTACTGTTGTTAATCAACAAAAAATCAACGAAATTTACGGAAATTAAAGTTAAGTTAACTAAAATAAGACTTCCATTTTTTCGGAAGATAATTATGCAAAAAACAGCGAAACAATACAATGAGGTTTTAACTACTTGCAGAACCTTGTTTATCAATAAAATGAAGGATTATGGAAGTGCATGGAGAATATTACGTTTACCATCATTAACCGATCAAATATTTATCAAAGCACAGCGTATACGCGGATTACAACAAAATGCGGAACGTAAAGTTGATGAAGGTGAAGTATCTGAGTTTATAGGAATAATTAACTATTCGTTAATGGCTTTAATTCAGTTGGAAAAAGGAGTAGTGGAGCAACCCGATTTAAGTTTGGATGAAGCTACTATTATGTACGATGAGCAATTCAAATTAACAAAAGAGTTAATGGAAGCTAAAAACCATGATTATGGTGAAGCTTGGAGAGAAATGCGTATATCATCATTAACCGATTTGATTTTACAGAAGTTATTGCGTGTAAAACAAATTGAAGATAATAAAGGAAAAACATTAGTTAGTGAAGGTATTGATGCCAATTATCAAGACATGATTAACTATTCTGTTTTTGCGTTAATTTTATTTAAAGAACAAGAAGAAGCTTAAAAGAGTTACAATTACACCTGAAGGTGTTTACCTAAAACAATATTAATATGAAAAGTACATTACTATATATTTCACGATTACTTGTAGGAAGTTTATTGATAATTTCAGGTGTTATTAAAGCAAATGATGCTTTAGGGTTTTCATATAAATTAATTGAATATTTTACGGAAGGCATTTTAGGAATGGAGTTTTTACAACCCTATACTTTAGTAATGGCCGGTAGTATTTGTATTTTAGAAATCCTATTAGGAGTTGCATTAATATTCGGATTAAAACCAAAATTAACAACAACATTAAATGTGTTTATGATGTTGTTTTTTACTTTCCTAACCTTTTATTCTGCTTATTATGACAAAGTAAAAGACTGTGGTTGTTTTGGTGATGCTTTAAAATTAACTCCTTGGGAGTCGTTTACAAAAGATGTAGTGTTATTGTTTTTTTCTGTGATATTATTCTTATTCAGAAAGAATATATTCCCAAATAAAAATAGAGAAGATCTAAAATATATAGCCCCATCATTAGTACTTATAGCTTTATTTTCCGTAGGTGTAACGGGGTGGTGGTTTCCTGTGATTTTTTCAGTAATTGTGTTTGTTTTAATGCTTATAATTAAACGTTTTGATAAAAGTCAATGGCGCTTAATAAGCTTAAGTTTTATCACCTCGTTGATATTTACAGTGTATTGTTATAATCATTTACCAATAAAGGATTTTAGAGCATTTAAAGTAAATGCAAGTATTGCAGAAGGAATGGTGGTTCCGCCAGATGCTTTGCCAGCTATTATTGAGTATACTTGGATTATAAAAAAAGATGGTGTCGAAACTAGTTATGTAGGAGATTACCCTACAATTGAAGGAGGAGAATTGGTAGGTAATTCTTCAAAAACAATTAGAGAAGCTGTAGAGCCTAAAATTCACGACTTCATGATTGAAGGCGAAACGGATGATACTGAATTATTTCTTTCAAAAGATAACGTACTAGTTGTAGTTGCATATGATTTTGCTAAATCAAGTGATGAAGGATTTAAAGCAATTAAAGAAGCAACAGATAAAGCAATTAAAAAAGGATACACAGTTATTGGGATGACTGCAGAAACTCCTGAAAGTAGAGCCGCTAAAATTGCTGAATACAACTTGAATTTTCAGTTTTACTTCTGTGATGCAATTACGTTAAAAACAATTGTTCGTTCAAACCCCGGAGTTTTTGAAATGGACAAAGCAGTTATTCAACAAAAGTTCCACTGGAATGATATTGATAAGTTAGAATTGTAATTTTAGATTACATTTATACCAAACAGGATGAAGAAAATCACACTACTTTTATTATTAATAACAACAATTTCTTTTGCTCAAAAAAAGAAAAAACGCTGGTCTGATGATTTTGTAGCTAAAGAAAAGCCAACAATTCCTGTTGAAGAAATTAAAGGATTTCTTGAAGCTGATGAGTATATAATTACTTACGAGGCTGGTGATTTTAACGGAGATAAATTAATAGACGCAATACTTGTTGTTGGTGATTTAAATGAAGTTAGTAAATATAGTAGTGACGAGATAAAGTCAAAACGAAATGTGATTATTTTAAGAAGAAACGATTCTGGTGTATTAGAAAAAACATTAGAAAATAAAGATATTGTATATTGTTACTCCTGTAATTCTCCACAAGGAAGCCCACTAACTTCAATAGTTTTTACAGGAAACACCTTTGCTGTTGAGCATGAAGCTGGAAGAGCAAACCGTTGGACTAGAATTATCACTTTTGAGTTTAATCGAGAAAAAGAGTTATGGTGGTTATTGAAGGATGCTTCATCAACGTATAATATCATGAATAGTAAGGGGTTTAAATCTGAAGTAAAAACTCAAGACGACTTTGGGTTTATTTATTTTGAAAATTACGACGCTTTTTCAGATGATTTAACTAAACAAACCAAGCGCTAATTGATACAGTATTTACTAAATAAATTAGGCTATTCAGTATTGACTCTTTTTGGGGTGATAACAGTGATATTCTTTCTATTTAATGTGCTTCCTGGTGATCCTGCTAAAATGATGTTAGGGCAAAATGAAAGTACAGAACAAATAGCAGCTATAAAAAAGAAATTCGGCTTTGATAAATCATTGTCTACACAGTACGGATACTATTTAAATGATTTGTCACCCATCTCTTTTCATAATTCAAATACTGATAATTACACTAGTTTATCAACAAATAAATACAATGCGCTAGAGCTCTTTACTATTGCAAATACTACTATTGTACTTAAAACACCATATTTAAGAGAATCATTTGCAAAATCAGGAAAATCGGTTGGTCAAATAATAGGTGAGACATTACCCAATACAGCAGTGTTAGCTGTAGCATCAATTTGTATTGCATTATTAATAGGAGTAGTGTTAGGTATTTTTTCAGCTTTATTTAAAGATTCATGGATAGATAAATTTATTCAAGTATTTAGTATTTTGGGTATGAGTGTGCCATCGTTTTTTAGTGCCATCGTTTTTGCGTGGTTATTTGGTTATGTACTGCATAAATACACAAATTTAGAAATGACGGGTAGTTTGTATGAATTGGACGATTTTGGTGAAGAAGTTCATCTAAAGTTAAAAAACTTGATTTTACCAGCATTGGTTCTAGGAATACGGCCCTTAGCTGTTGTTATTCAATTAATGCGTAATTCTTTATTGGAGGTATTCAATCAGGATTATATACGTACTGCTAGAGCAAAAGGATTGTCAGAATTTATGATTATAAAAAATCATGCTATAAAAAATGCAATGAATCCGGTAGTAACAGCAATATCAGGTTGGTTTGCATCATTGCTTGCAGGAGCGGTTTTTGTAGAGTATATTTTTAATTGGAATGGATTAGGAAAAGAAATTGTCGATGCATTAAACAATTTGGATCTACCAGTTATTATGGGTTCTGTACTTGTAATAGCAAGTATGTTTGTAATTATTAATATTTTTGTCGACATAATATATGGGTGGTTAGATCCTAAAATAAGATTGAATTAAAACTAAAAAATTATGATAAAAATTAAGATAATATTGATAGCTTTTGCAACTATAGTAATTAGTGCTTGTGCACAAGAAAAAACGGTATTTCCTCAAGAAGCATTATCAGCTAAATTATTGAGTTTAAAAGGAGGGAATGTGACTTTAGAAGAAGTGTTGAAAAAACATCAAGGAAAAACAATTGTGTTGGATATATGGGCGTCATGGTGCAGTGATTGTATAAAAGGGTTACCATTGGTAAAGACTTTGCAAGAACAAACAAAAGGGGATGATATAGCGTATGTATTTTTATCTGTTGATAGAAAGCAAGACAAATGGAAATCGGCAATTGATAAAAGAAATATAGTGGGAGATCACTATTTAGTTACTTCAGGATCAATGAAAGGAGCTTTGGGGAAATCAATTGATTTAGACTGGATTCCTCGTTATATGGTAATTGGAAAAGATGGAAGTATAAAATTATACAAAGCAATTAAAGCAAATGATTCAAAAATTTTAGAAGCGATTAAAGCTGATAAATAAACAGTTTTGAGTTATTTATAAATACTAATAAGGATTACATGAGAAAGAATATTGTAGCAGGAAATTGGAAAATGAATAATGATACAAAGGAGACTAAATCATTATTAAAAGATATAAGAAAAGGGTTAAAAAAAATTACCTTAAAAAACACTAAAGTAATAGTTGCTCCTTCGTTTGTAAATTTAAACACAGCTGTAAAAGTTCTTGGTGACTCAAAAATTAAAGTTGCTGCTCAAAACATGAATGCTGCTAAAAATGGAGCTTTTACTGGTGAAATTTCTGCAGATATGCTTAAAGGAACAGGTGTAAAAACAGTTATTTTAGGGCATAGTGAACGTCGTGCTTATTTTGGAGAAACAGACGCTGTTTTAAAAGTAAAAGTAGATAGTGCCTTAGAGCAAAAAATGAAAATTATTTTCTGTTTTGGAGAGGAATTAAACGATAGAAAAGAAAATAAACATTTTGAGTTGGTTGAAAGTCAAATTAAAAATGCGTTGTTTCATTTACCAGAAACTGCTTGGAAAAAAATAGTATTGGCATACGAGCCTGTATGGGCTATTGGAACTGGAGAAACAGCTTCACCAGAACAAGCGCAAGAAATGCATGTGTTCATCAGGAAAACTGTTGCTGAAATGTATTCAACTGAAGTAGCTGATAATGTATCAATTTTATACGGAGGAAGTGTAAAACCAGCAAATGCAAAAGAAATTTTCTCAAACCCCGATGTTGATGGAGGTTTGATTGGTGGAGCAGCATTAAAAGCAAAAGATTTTTTAGCAATTATAGCAGCAGTATAATATGGAAGCACCAATATATATAGGATATACATTTGATATTTCCCCAAGAGAACCAGGGACAGAAATTTTAATTGCTGAATTAGGATATGCAGGTTTTGAGAGTTTTGTTGAAAATGAAGCTGGAGTAATTGCTTATATTCAAAAACCAGAATGGAATGCAGATATTTTAAACGATATCTATATTTTAACGAATGAAGAGTTTAAAATTACCTTTACTTCTGAGGAAATTGAGCAAGTTAACTGGAATAAAGAATGGGAGAAGAATTTTCAAGCTATTGAGGTTGATGGAAAATGTGCTGTGAGAGCACCATTTCATGAAAAAACGGATGTAGAATTTGATATTATAATTGAACCTAAAATGAGTTTTGGTACCGGTCACCATGAAACGACTCATATGATGATTCAGCATATTCTAAAATTAGATATTACTGGTAAGTCAGTTTTAGATATGGGGTGTGGTACAGGTATTTTAGCAATTTTAGCTGAAATGCGTGGAGCAAATACCTTAGACGCTATTGATATTGATAATTGGTGTTATTTAAATACAGTAGAGAATATTGAGCGCAACAACTGTCATAAGATAAAAGCTTATGAAGGAGAAGCGAGTTTGTTAGTTGGCAAGAAATATGATATTATTATTGCAAATATTAACAGAAATATATTATTGAAAGATATTGCTACTTATGCGTCTTGTTTGAATGAAAATGGAACCTTACTTTTAAGTGGTTTTTATAGAGAGGATATTCCGCTTATTTCTGAAGAATGTGGAAAGCATCAATTAAAATTTGTAGAAAATATAGAAAGAAACAACTGGGTTGCAGTTAAATACGTAAATTTGTAATATAATTTAGGAAATATGAGTGTTCAAGAACAAGTATTAGAAGAAGTATCCCTGAAAAATAAGGAATCAAAAAGTAATGAGATTGTTTTATACAACGATGAAGTAAATAGTTTTGATCATGTAATAGATTGTTTGGTTGCCACTTGTGGTCATAATCCATTACAAGCTGAACAATGTTCACTAATCGTACATTATAACGGAAAATGTACAGTAAAAACAGGTGAGTTAAAAGATTTAAAAATACAATGCACAAAGCTGTTAGAAGCTGGTTTAAGCGCAGAAATAATATAACCTTATAAAGTTACGTAAAAGGCTCTAATTTAGCATTAGAGCCTTTTTTTATATAAATACTTATTTGTATTGTTTTCTAAAGTGAAAAATATTGATTAACTTAAAGGTGTTATTATCAGTTTATTAAACTAATCAATTTTATTATGTTTAAACAATTATACTTACTGGTTAGAAACATCTTTTCAAATAAACCTTTAGATGAAGCAATTTCAATTGAATTTTCTATTTATGACGCAATAATAGGAGGTGTAATTTTGGTAGTTGTTTGGTGGTTAGTGTTTTATTAAAATTGATGTGAGTATAAAATTTAAAAACCCTAACAATTTAATTGTTAGGGTTTTTTTTTGTGACCTCGGAAGGATTCAGACTTAGTGCCTCAACTCTTTATATATAGGGACTTTCAAAATCTTGTAATGCTCTGTTAACCGATTTGTGAAAATAGCGGTTATTTTGCAATGTTTTGGTTTGC
>Ga0209291_1001095_pt1 | contig 24874 bp, 23 predicted proteins | sample GOMGulsemesocosm_FD_184633 | JGI IMG/M metagenome (GOLD analysis project Ga0209291, IMG submission 184633) | Methane-oxidizing microbial communities from mesocosms in the Gulf of Mexico - GOM9B Gulf of Mexico (SPAdes) (version 2) | ecosystem: Environmental > Aquatic > Marine > Cold seeps...
ATTAGTTCGAATGTAAGGGAGTATAACCTAGAGTTTATGCCAAATGATTTCATTGAGTTGGCTGTATTTGAACGAGATAGTCAGGGAGTATTAATTGCGGGGTTAACTGCAAAGACATATTGGGAAAGGCTTGATATTGATTATTTGTGGGTGTCCTCCGAGCATAGGGGTAAAGGTATTGCCCGAGAGTTACTTTTAAAGGCCGAAGAAGAGGCTATTCACCGTGGTTGTAAATACGCTCAACTTGATACCTTCGATTTTCAGGCTAAAGAGTTTTATGAAAAGTTAGGATATGAAATTTTTGGTAAGCTTGATGGCTATAAAAACGGACATAAGAGATTTTATTTGAAAAAGTGTCTAAAGTTTACTTAACAAGCAGTTGAATCCTCTCCATAAAATTATGAAGAGGAAAAGGATTATAGTATCAATCTAGAAGACCTAATAACAAGGCCGCTGCTGCTGTTTGTAAAGCTTCATCATCATCTTTGGCGTTTTTAATTACACCGACTTCTTGTAAAAAATGTGGATCATTACCTTTATACACCTTGCCCCATTTAGCACTATAGCTAGTAGAGCTCGCACATTCGTATCGACCTATTTCTTCTCCAAAAACATCATAAATTTTGTGCCATTTAGCACTGTAACCTGTTGTTGATTCATTTTCCCATTTTCCAACTTCGTTTGAATCTTTATACACTTTGCCCCATTTAGCACTGTAACCTGTTGTTGATTGACTTTCGCATTGTCCAACTTCGGTTGAATCTTTGTATACTTTTCCCCATTTGCCACTGTAACTAGTAGAGTGTGCAGTTTCAAAGACCCCAACCATTTTTGAGTAACCTGAATCACTTTTGTAAATATCAGCCATTTAATCATCCTTAATTTTAGTGAGAATATCTAACTTTTTGAATATATCATTAAGAATAACACCTAACCTATTGATTATATGACTAAGATTGAGAAATGTGATTTGACGTCAGTTTGCTGGATTTTTTCGTCTTTTATACCTAATTTACTGGGTACACTATTTTAATAAGGCTAGAATAGATGGATTTGGGTTACATGATGGGGTATAGCAATTATTAACGCTCGAGTAAGGACAGCTTATTTTCGACTCCATCCCAGTCGTCTGCATCTGCTGGTGGCTCGCATTTATCCGTGATTACAGGCCATAATTCAGAGAGCTCTTCATTTAATTCGATAAATACCTCTTGATCTTCAGGTACTTCATCTTCTTGGAAAATTGCATCAACAGGACATTCTGGCACGCAAAGTCCACAATCAATACAGGCTATTGGATTTATGACTAAAAAGTTTGGTCCTTCATGAAAGGCATCGGCAGGACATACAGGGACACAATCACCATGTTTACATTTAATACAGTTTTCGGTTACGACAAAAGCCATGATGCTTGTTCCTCAATTTTCAAAGTGCTGGCATTATACGTAAGCACGACTTAAAAGCAATTAACATCCTATAAAGGCAGTAAAAGAGGCTTGAAAAACAACCTAATTTCAAATAATAAAATGCATATTTATTAATAATAACGTAAAATACCCGCCCTAAGATTTTAGTTTTCTGGCTAGTGCTCTAACAGCGCGATGCACTTTGATATTTGGATAATTTTCTATGTTACGTTTAACCGATGTAAAACTTCCGCTAGATCATGATGATCAAGCTATTAATGAATATATTTTACAGAGATTGTCACTTCAACCTGAACAATTGATTGAATATACTGTTTTTCGTCGTGGTTATGATGCACGTAAACGTGATGTGATTATCTTAATGTACACATTAGATATTACGTTGGCTGATAGCGTAGATGAGCAAACGCTTCTGGCTAAGTTTGAAAAAGATCAACATGTTCGTATTACTCCTGATATGGAATATAAATTTGTTGCTGAAAAAACAGAAGAGCTAGAGCAGCGTCCTGTTGTGATAGGCTTTGGCCCATGTGGTTTATTTACTGCATTAATTCTTGCTCAAATGGGATTAAAACCAATTGTACTTGAACGTGGTAAAGAAGTTCGTGAAAGAACGAAGGATACATTCGGATTTTGGCGTAAGCGTGAATTAAACCCTGAATCAAATGTTCAGTTTGGTGAAGGCGGGGCGGGCACATTTTCAGACGGTAAATTGTATAGCCAAGTTAAAGATCCTAAATTTCATGCGCGTAAGATTTTAACTGAATTTGTTAAAGCGGGTGCGCCTGAAGAGATCATGTATTTAAGTAAGCCACATATTGGTACTTTTAAACTGGTTACTATGATTGAGCGCATGCGAAAAGATATCATTGCGTTAGGCGGTGAAATTCGTTTTAGTGCACGTGTGGATGATATTTTAATTGAAAATGATCAAGTTACAGGCGTTGAACTTGCTGGTGGTGAAATTATTGAAACAAACCATGTTTCTCTGGCGATTGGCCACAGTGCGCGTGATACATTCGAAATGTTACAAAACCGTGGTGTTTACCTCGAAGCGAAGCCTTTCTCAATCGGTTTCCGAATTGAACACAAACAATCAGCCATTGATGACGCACGTTTTGGTAAAAATGCCGGTAACCCATTACTCGGTTCAGCTGATTATAAACTTGTTCATCATTGTAAGAATGGCCGTTCAGTTTATAGCTTCTGCATGTGTCCAGGCGGCACTGTTGTTGCTGCAACGTCAGAAGAGGGTCACGTTGTTACCAATGGCATGAGCCAATATTCACGAAATGAAATGAATGCTAACAGCGCTATCGTTGTTGGTATCACACCAGAAGATTACCCAGGTAACCCATTGGCTGGTATAGACTTACAGCGTAAGTGGGAAAAAAATGCATTCGTTATCGGTGGTAGCAACTACGATGCTCCTGGACAAACTGTAGGTGACTTCCTTACTGGTCGTGGCGAAGGTGAGTTTGGTGATGTGGTTCCTTCATACAAACCAGGTCTTAAATTTACAGACTTAAGCAAAACACTTCCTCCGTTTGCTGTTGCAGCTATTCGTGAAGCTATTCCTGCTTTTGAAAAGAAAATTAAAGGTTTCTCTGCGAAAGACGCAACACTAACGGGTGTTGAAACACGTACATCATCGCCTGTAAGTATTAAACGTGGTCGTGATTTCCAAAGTATTAGCACGAAAGGTTTATACCCTGCAGGTGAAGGTGCAGGTTATGCTGGTGGCATTTTATCTGCTGGGATTGACGGTATCAAAGTAGCAGAAGCAATGGCATTATCAATGCTTGAGAAAAATGCTTAATTATTGTTAGTGATAGGCGGTTAGTTTGAACTAACCGCCTTTTTTTGTTGATTTTAGTTCTTTAAATTTAACAGGGTCTGCATCATAAGTTCTGGTTATCGTATTAAATTTACACTTGATTCATCTTTAGCAAGCAACAATTTCTTTTATTGTAAACTCTTTACCGGTTAATAGGCCCCATTCTTTGCTTTCACATTTCGGACATTCAGAATGGTTTTTAATAATATTAAAAACATGATTACAAGCATTGCAAATAGCATTAGCTGGTATTATTTCTATTTTTAATTTTGTTTTTTCAAACTGTGTACCGTCGATGGCCGCGGGATAACAAGCTTCAACGTATTTTGGGATCATTGACGAAAGCTCGCCAATTTGTAGCACTATTATATCGACCTTCGTTAGCCCATTGATTTTCACTGCGTTTTTTACTGTTTTTACAACCTCAAAGACAACGCCTAATTCATGCAAAATAACCTCCTTTTAAGTTTTGTTTAAATGGCGGATTAGTTACACGCTCACCGCCATTAGCTATCGTATAGGTTGTTTATATTGCTTTAATACTTTGCGAATAACGCTTTGATTTTTTTAACCGGTTTGTTTACAGCGACACGTACCTTACGTTTTAATGCATGTTTAATAATAATTTTCTTGGCATCTTTTAGATCAACACCTTCGGCATTATTCGTCCTAACAAGTGAGATTGCATCAAATCGACATTTTGTGGTACATGCACCACAACCAACACACATAAATTCATCTGCTACTGCCAAACCACAACCAAGGCAACGCTCTGTTTCTAACTTGACCTGATCCTCGGTGAATGTTTCGCGTAGGTCATGGAAGGTTGTTTTTGACTTCTGTCCGTCCACGTGGGCAATACTTTGTCTTGGTGATGCATCAAATCCGTCTAGATTAAGGTTTGTTTTATCAAAAGCACGATAATCACGTCTAATTCGACCGAGTACTAAACTTTGGCCATTTTGAACGTAACGGTGAATGGAAATAGCACCTTCTTTACCATGTGCGATAGCATCAATTGCAAAGCGGGGACCTGTCACCACGTCACCGCCAGCAAATACATCGGGTTCGTCAGTTTGATAGGTCGTTGCATCCGCAGGAATTGTTTGATTTGGGTTTAATGCAATATTACTGTTTTCAAGAATGTTGCCCCAATCCATTGCTTGACCGACTGAAAGTAGTACGTGGTCTGCATTAACAATTTTTGTGTTATTTTCGTCATAACGTGGATTAAATCGACCATTTTCATCTAAAACAGAAATACATTTTCTGAATTCAACGCCAACAACACAATTGTTTTCCGTTACAATACGCTTTGGACCCCAAGAGTTGTTCACGTTAATATCTTCATCCAAGGCTTCTTGTACTTCTTCTGCATGAGCTGGCATGTTTTCACGGCTTTCAAGGCAGAACATATCCACTTGTGCTGCGCCAACGCGCGTTGCAGTTCTGGCGACGTCGATAGCAACGTTACCACCACCGATGACAATCACATTGCCTTTAACGTCGGTACTTTCACCCAGATTAACGTGGCGTAAGAATTCAACACCAGTAATTACACCTTCTGCATTTTCGCCATCAAGACCAAGTGAACGACCTGCTTGAGCTCCAATTGCGATGTAGAATGCGTTGTAATCTTGTTTTCTCAACTCAGCAAGTGAGATGTCTTTACCTATCTCTACACCTGTTTTAAATTCAACACCCATTTCTTTTAGCACATCAATTTCGGCATTGATCACGTCTTTTTCTAAACGATAAGACGGGATCCCCAGCGTTAACATGCCACCTAACGCATGTTGTTTTTCAAACACAGTGACCTTGTAGCCTTCGATTGTAAGGTAATAAGCACAAGATAGGCCTGCAGGACCGCCGCCAATAACCGCAATTTTTTTATCGTAATCATTCTTACTTTCAGGGATATAACGGTTTTCTGCATCCATGTCCTGTTGTGCTATGAATTTCTTAATATCATCGACCGCAACAGCGCCATCAATATCACACCGTGTACAATCATCTTCACAGAATTTTGGGCAGATACGGCCGCATACGGCTGGGAATGGATTTTCCATTTTAATCAATTTTAAGGCTTCAGTATATTGGCCCTGTGATGCGAGTTTGATGTAACCTTGTACACCAATGTGTGCCGGACAGCCTGCCTTACAAGGTGCAGTACCGCCTTCATCAACCATTTGTTTGTTTTCTCGATAATCAGGGTTAAATTTATCTTCACCCCATTCTGTGTTGTGTGGAAGCTCTCGTTCTTTTTCTGGAGTCGGGTTGAGAGAACACAGTTTCTGGCCAAGTTTGACCGCATTTGTAGGGCATACTTCAACGCATTCACCACAAGCAACACATTTTTCTTTATCAATTTTCACCGTATAGTTAGATCTCACCATATCTGGATTTTGCCACTGCTCGGCAAGTCTCATTGCAAAACAACCGCAACCACAGCAATTACAAATCGCGTGTGTCTTACCTGAACCATCTAAATTGGGGATGCTGTGCATCAAGCCATTGTCTTCAGCTTTTTTGATTACTTCGATGGCATCATCACGTGAAATTTCTCGTCCGCGACCTGTACGGATGTAATATTCCGCGGCATGACCCATTTGGATACAGATATCTTCTTTAAGGTGTCCGCAACCTTCATTCATCGCTTCTCTAGATGTACGGCATGCGCAATCAGAAAGTGAAAATACGTCATTATTATTTAAGTATTTAGACACTTCTTCATAAGAGGCATTTCTTGTTTCTCCGTCAATCGAGGTTTCGATTGGAATTACGCGCATTGGACCGGATCCAACGGGAATATTCCCCGCTGCTAAAGGACCTTTTTTCTTACCGAAAGCATCAAACGCGGCACCAAGTTCTGGATACTTTTTAATAAGTTCCTTATTATTAACAACCATTTCCATGTGGCCAGGTACCCAGATATCAACCCAGTACATGTCCACACCATCGACATTATTTATAAATGCAGCCCCACCAACTGCAGATTCCCAAAGTAGTATCGCCACTTCTTCTACGGGTCGACCACAAGCGGCTGCAACGTCGGATGCGCTCATTTTTTCACGTAATTTTAAGCAAAGAGTAACTTCAGCTACATCTTCAGACATCCAAGGGCTATAAATCTTATATTCTGGATCGTCAAACGTAATACCTGCTCTTGAACCACGTTTAACACGACTGATCTTGTTGGCAAGATCTAAAACTTTGTCTTTTCCCATCACATTGTCTCCAAGGCTAAAATATTATTTTTATTTTTTCCAATCGTTTACTTCATTGCGAAGCCAGCTAGTCCAGTCTTCAATACCGTCGCCAGTTTTAGCTGAAATTGGAAATACTTTAATATTTGGATTTAATTTTTTAACACGTTCAATTGCCGCTTCTAAGTCAAAATCAAAGAAACCCATAGCATCTATTTTATTAATAAGGAGTACGTCGCAGATAGAGAACATGAGAGGGTACTTAAGTGGTTTATCGTCACCTTCCGGGACACTTAGAATCATTACATTTTTGGCTGCGCCAGTGTCAAATTCGGCAGGGCAAACTAAATTACCGACATTTTCTAGAATCGTTAAATCAAGCCCTTCCGCATCGAGTTCTTGTATCCCTTGCATCGTCATTTCTGCATCGAGATGGCACATTCCACCAGTGTGTAACTGGATCACTTTGACGCCAGTTTTAGCAATCGTTTGAGCATCAACATCTGAATCAATATCTGCTTCCATAACACCAATATTAATTTCACTTTTAAGTTTATTAATCGTAGCAACTAAGGTGGTTGTTTTGCCTGCTCCCGGAGATGACATTAAGTTTATTAGTAAATTATTTTTCTGTTTTAATTCAATTCGTAAAGAATCTGCTTGTTTGCTATTGTTGGCAAACAAGCCTTCTTTTATTTCTATAATTTTAAAGCTATCCATAATTTCACCTGCATGTAGAGTGGGGCTGATTGAAGTGTGCCTCAACAATAATTAAATTAATTGAGGCCATTCTACGCTCACTTACATGTACCTACTAGTGAGTATGTATATAATGTTGAGTAATAACTCTAATGTTAGATGTTGATCATATTTAATCAATAATGAAGTATGGATTCGAAAGTTAATGCCAGAGATTTCGATATTAAAGGGGGGGATAATGGTACTGGAATGCGAAAATAAAAAGCCGTGCACTTTTGGTGAACGGCTCTAGAATGAGTTATATTATTGCTTTTCGTTTAATACTATACATTTTTGTATGAATAATATTAGTCGATAAGATTATAATCGTTACGTAATATTTCAATAATTTCAGCTTTTGGATTATCAGATAAAATAATCTTTTCGCCAGTGATCTTCTCTGCAATATTTAGATACGTTTCAGAAACAGACATTAATACTGATGTCGGTAATACATTATGTTCAGCAAGCGCTAAACGTTCATCCATTCTGTTTTTATTGAGTAAAATATCCGGTTCAGGGAAGTGGTTAAGTAATAACTGACGGAAACCTTCTTTTGAGTTTTCAATCACATCACCTTCACGGAAAGCTGCTGCATCCCAAATACGCGATGAATCTGGTGTACCAACTTCATCCATATAGATAAGCTTGTCTTGACCTTTACTGTCTGTCACATAGCCAAATTCGAATTTAGTATCGACAAATACTTGATCAACATCCGCTAATGCATTACTGATTACGTTAAAGCCTTCTTTTAGTAACTTTTCGTAGTAAGTAATGTCATCAGGCGATTTAAAGTTAAATGCTTTGTAGTTATCTGAAATATTTTTGCGAGTGATGTTAACATCATCGACAGCTGGAACACCTGGTATGTCTTCTAAAATACCTTTAGTCGACGGTGTAATGAGTAGCTCTGGTAATTTTTGGTCTTTAGTTAGACCTTCAGGTAGTTCAATACCACAGAAATTACGTTCGCCTTGGCTATAAGCGCGCCACATAGAACCAGTGATGTATTGGCGGCAAATTGCTTCAATCATTACTGGTCTTGCTTTTTGAACGATCCAAATGAATGGGTGAGGGATATCAAGAATATGACTATCAGCTAAACCGTTTTCACGGAAAGACTTAAACCAATGGTTTGAAATTGCGTTTAACGCAGCACCTTTCCCAGGTACACCGCGCATGCCTCCTTCACCGTGCCAAATGCATTCAAATGCAGAAATACGGTCACTAATAACCATAATTGCAAGAGGTGCATCCGCCGCTACATCGTAACCTTTTTCTTCGATTAGGCGACGACTGTCAGCTTCAGTTAACCAATAAACAGAACGCACTTTACCGCTATGAACAGGCTTATCTGTACGGATCGGTAAATCATTGTTTACAGCTAATACTTTATCAGCAAGACTCATTGTTAACTATCCTTATTGAGTTTAATCGTTTAAATAAAACTTACACCTAAATAACTTGGAAGAGTTTCTTTCAATATCCCTGAAGGCTCTTCCAAGTTACTTTGGACTAATTTAGCTAGATTCGAGGTGTTGCTGTCGATTTGACGGCGATTTTACCAGATGTGGAGAGTGATGCCACTATTACTGATTAATTTTGTTAAAAAGAACAAACTATAAAGAGGTTAGTTTCTCAAATAGGGTCGAAAAACAACCATAAATTCGGTTTTATAAAACATCAATTTGATTATTACGACCAGTGATGATATTAAATGCTGTCTTATAAAATTATATGGAAACTTGTTTGTGATAGAGCAATATTTTTTATCGGGTGGCGCTTTAGCCAAGGTCATCGATGGCTATACCGCTCGTCAACCACAAATAGATATGGCAAAAGCCATTAATTTAGTGATCACAAACAAGGGTAATTTAATTGTTGAAGCTGAAACGGGGACCGGTAAAACGTTTGCCTACCTAATACCAGCATTGATTAATGATAAAACAACAATTATCAGTACTGGTAGTAAAAATCTTCAAGAACAATTATTCAATCGCGATTTACCCTTTATTATTGATGCATTAAACAGTAAGGCAAAAACGGCGTTACTCAAAGGTCGAAATAACTACCTATGTACGGAACGATTAACGCGGTTAGGGCGAGAAACTCAATATCAAAATCAAACGATATTAAGTGATTATGTCAAAGTAAAGGGTTGGTCCAATATCACCATTAGTGGTGATATGAGCTCAGTACCCGGTCTTAAAGACGATGCAGAGATCTTACCCTTAGTCACATCCACCAATGATAATTGCTTAGGGCGAGATTGTCCTGATTATGAAGATTGTTTTTTAGTAAAAGCTCGCCGTAAGGCGCTTGAAGCGGATGTCGTGGTTGTTAACCACCATTTATACTTTGCTGATTTGAATGTTAAAGACTCAGGGTTTGGTCGACTATTACCAGACGCTGATGTGATTGTTTTTGATGAAGCTCATCAAGTACCAGACATTGCTTCAGAATATTTTGGTAAAAGTATCACCAGTAAGCAGATACAAGCGCTATGTAAAGACGTGCAGTATTTGGGGCGAACAGATCTTAAGGACTCAATACAAGTAACTAAAGCCGCGAATGGTTTAGCGAATGCTACGCAAGATTTAAGATTGAGTTTTTCGATGGAATCTGGACGTGGCAATTGGCGGCATTTATTCACTCAACAAGCGGTAATGAAAACAATCATACGTTTTCAAGATCAACTTGATTTCATATATGAAGTGATCAAGCTTAATCTTGGTCGAACAGAACTTGTCGATCAATGCTTTGATCGTGTTGTGGAAATTAAAGCAATATTTCAACAAATAATGGCGGTTAATAATACTGGCGAGAGCTATTGGTACGAATGCACGAAGCGAAACTTTACTTTAAATATAACGCCACTTAATATTGCAGAACGGTTTAGCGCTGAACAAGAAAAAAGTAAATCAGCTTGGATTTTTACTTCTGCGACATTAGCGGTCGATAATTGTTTCTCACATTATCGCCAACAAATGGGATTAGCAGATGCTGAAGAGTTAATTCTGGCAAGCCCATTTGATTATCAAAGCCAGGCAATGTTGTGTGTACCGCGTAATATACCTGAGCCAAATGATCCAAATATAGCCCGTATACTGGTTGAAAAATTAGCACCCATTATTATAGCCAACAAAGGTCGCTGTTTTTTCTTATGTACAAGTCATTACATGATTAGACAAGTAGCGAGTTTATTGCAACAACAGCTAAGTATGCCGATTTTTGTTCAGGGACAAGATAATAAACAAGTCTTACTCGACCAATTTATTGAACACGGTAATGCGTTACTTATTGGGACATACTCGTTCTGGGAAGGTATCGATGTACGTGGGCAAACTTTAAGCTGTGTTATCATTGATAAATTGCCTTTTGCATCACCCGATGACCCTCTTTTACAAGCGCGTATCGAAGATTGCCAGCGTAAAGGTGAAGATCCTTTCTCTGCATTGCAAATACCAAAGGCTGTCATTAATTTAAAGCAAGGGGTGGGGCGTTTAATCCGTGATGTCAAAGACACAGGGTGTGTTATTATTTGTGATACACGTATCGTTTCTCGTGGATACGGGGCTACATTTATCAATAGCTTACCTGATATGCCACGAACCAGAGATATAAATAGCGTTTTATCTTTTATTAAGAAAACTAACAATTAGAAAGTGAATTTTATGAGTAATATTTTAGCACTAGATACATCAACAGAAAATTGTTCTGCCGCATTGAGCATTAACGGTCAGGTATTAGTAAGAGAGCTAGAAAGTCCACGCGAGCACACTAAGCGTATATTGCCTATGGTCGATAGCTTATTGACTGAAGCTGGAATTAAATTAAAAGATTTAGATGCACTGGCATTTGGTCGTGGCCCAGGTAGTTTTACCGGTGTTCGTATTGGTACGGGAATTGCGCAAGGTTTAGCATTTGGTGCTGATTTACCAATGCTACCAATTTCAACCCTGGCAGCGATGGCGCAAGGTGCTCATCGGTTACACAATGTAACTGACGTATTACCGGCAATTGATGCACGTATGGGCGAAATATATTTTGCTCATTACAAGCTCAATGAAGTGGGCGTAATGACATTAGTTGATAAGGAAATTGTAATTACGCCTGATCAACTATTAGCTGATTTTAATAAATCAGAAACTGCATTCCATACGCTCGGTACGGGTTGGTCGACTTATGCTGAACAACTTGCTGATTTAAAGGTTGCTCAACTAACAGTATGTGAAGGTATACAGTTCCCAAGTGCATTGGATATGCTGGCTATTGCAGCGGCTGAGTTTGAACTGGGTCACGCGGTTGCAGTCGAAGATGCTATGCCTGTTTACGTTCGCGATACAGTAACCTGGAAAAAACTACCGGGTAGAGAGTAAATTCTAATGAATAGCTTTAGTATAGAGGTCAACGGTAAAACTATTGCGGGTTTACGCTATGGTAATAAGTCTAAACCTATTTTACTGGCTGTTCATGGGTGGTTAGATAATGCTGCAAGCTTTATCCCTCTTGTTGAAGAATTAAAACGTAATTTAGATGATGGTTCATTACCATATCAATTCATTGCTATAGACTTACCCGGTCATGGTTATTCTGATCATAAGGTAGGCCATTACAATTTTATTGAATGGGTAGAAGACCTTTATCAAATAATTAAAACACAGCATTGGGGACCAGTCAGTATAGTCGGGCACTCAATGGGCGCAATGATCAGTTCTATTTTTGCAGCGACATTTCCAGAGCTTGTTAATCGTTTAATATTAATTGAAGGGTTGGGCGCAATTTCAGCAGAAGCTGAACAAACAGTAAGCCAATTGCGAAAAGGGATAGAAAGTCGCTATAATTACAACCAAAGTGGTAGTTGTAACACTAATACTTTGACATTGGAAAAGGTCGTTAAAGCACGTTGTTTTGTTTCTGATTTGACGGAGCAAAATGCTGTATTTATATGTAGAAGAAATTTAATTATTAGGGAAAAGGATATAATCTGGCGATCAGATCCTAAATTAAAGGCGCGTTCTTTAGTCCGGCTCAGTGAGTTACAGATTTTAAATGTTTTATCTTCTATATCAACGAGGTGCCTTATTATCGTTGGTGATAAAGGTTATCCTTTAATTACTGAAAAATTAAAATTAAGTATATTCAATAAAGAACATTTTGATATTTTGACTCTTGCAGGTGGGCATCATGTTCATATGGATAATTCTGTTGAAACTGCAAATGCAATCATTAAATTTGTTGATAAATTAAAATAATAGTTTATTTAATCGATAAAGATAGAGTTTATATTACCTAATTCTAAATAATGAAGATTTAAATAAACGTGTATTATAGATATTTCATTTGTTAATTGAGTGTTAATCAATTAAGATCGATTCACAATAATAATTTCATCAATAGCGGCTAATGGTTATAAATGGATTAATAAAAATTAGTTGTTTTGTTAAATTAAAAAGTTAAATAAAAAGGAGTGGTAAGGTGGAAAAGGTTTGGTTAAATAGATACCCGGAAAATGTTCCCGCAGAAATTGATTTTGGTTCATTTCGTTCTTTGAACGATATATTCGATCAAACAGTTCAAAATTTTAGTAGTAACCCTGCATATGTAAATATGGGTTGCTCATTAACTTATGGTGAAATCGAAGAAAAATCTCGTGCTTTTGCAGCTTACCTTCAAAACGAGCTTAAATTAAATAAAGGCGACCGTGTCGCGTTAATGATGCCAAACTTACTTCAATACCCAATTGCCTTATTTGGTGTATTACGTGCGGGTTTAGTAATTGTTAATGTAAATCCTTTATATACACCGCGTGAATTAAAACATCAGTTAAATGATTCCGGTGCTAAAGCAATTGTCATCATCTCAAACTTTGCAAGTGTGTTAGAAAAGGTGATTAAAGATACACCTGTTGAACATGTGATTTTGACGCAGTTAGGCGACCTGTTCTCTCCAGTTAAAGCTGTTATCACAAACTTAGTTGTTAAGTACGTGAAGAAAATGGTACCTAAGTTTAGTTTACCAAATGCGATCTCATTCAACCGTGTGTTGAATAAAGGTCGTTCAATGAATTTTGCTAAAGTTGAAACTGGTTTTGATGATATTGCCTTCCTTCAATATACAGGTGGTACTACTGGTGTATCTAAAGGTGCAGTATTAACACACAAAAATATGCTTGCTAACGTATTACAGGCAGAAGGTGCATACGGTAGTATTATTGACCGTGGTACTGAAACCGTTATTACGGCATTACCGCTGTATCATGTATTTGCATTAACAGTGAATGGCTTGTTGTTCTTCTTGAGTGGTGGTAAGAATATTCTTATTACTAATCCTCGCGATCTTCCTGCGTTAATCAAGGAAATTGACGAGCATAAACCAACTGCAATTACAGGTGTAAATACCTTGTTCAATGCACTTGTGAATGATGACACATTCGCAAAGATTAATTTTTCTGGATTAAAGCTTTCAGTTGGTGGCGGTATGGCTGTTCAACGTTCTGTAGCAGAAAAGTGGAAAAAAATCACAGGCAATCATTTACTTGAAGGTTATGGTTTAACTGAATGTTCACCGCTTGTAACTGTAAATCCTTACGATCTACATGAATACAATGGTTCAATCGGTTTACCTGTATCATCGACGGATGTTCGTATCATTGATGAAGATGGTGGCGTTTTAACAAAACCTGGCGCAGTTGGTGAAATGCAAGTTCGTGGTCCTCAAGTTATGCAGGGTTATTGGCAGCGTCCACAAGACACAGCTGAAGTGATGACTGCTGATGGCTGGTTAAACACAGGTGATATCGCTCGTATGGATGAAGATGGTTTCTTCTACATCGTTGACCGTAAAAAAGATATGATCCTTGTGTCAGGCTTTAACGTATTCCCTAACGAAATCGAAGACGTACTAACGCTAAATGACAACATCCTTGAAGCCGCCGCTATTGGTGTTCCTCATGAGTCATCAGGCGAAACTGTGAAGATCTTTGTTGTTAAGAAAGGTGAAATTTCGAAAGAAGAGATTATTGCGCATTGTCGTGAGCACCTTACTGCGTATAAAATTCCTCGTATCATTGAATTCCGTGATGAATTACCTAAGAGTAACGTAGGTAAGATTTTACGCCGTGAATTACGCGATTAGTACTAGATCTAATTTAAAGTAATAAAACACTTATAATTAGTAATATATTTCGCTAAAATTAAGCCACTTTCTAAATTGTAAGAAAGTGGTTTTTTTTTGAGGTTATAAGTGGAATATATTTTAGTTGAAGATCAAATAACATTGCAGAAGATGATAGCTCAATGTGCGGAAGTTGAAATTTTAGCTATCGACACTGAGTTTATCAGACAGCGTACTTATTACCCAATTTTAGGATTGTTTCAGTTATATAACGGTACTGAAACCTATTTAGTCGATCCACTCGCGATTGATGATCTAAGCGCATTATGGCAACTCCTCGACCGTCAACCCGTTGTTCTTCACGCTTGTTCTGAAGACCTCGATGTATTCATGACTGTTGCAAACAAATTTCCTGATTTTTTTCATGATACACAAATTGCAGCAGCATTTTGTGGACTTGGTTCTTCCCTCGGTTTTGGCGGCTTAGTTTCTGAGTTTCAAAATATCACGTTAGATAAAGGTGAGTCTCGTTCTAACTGGTTAGCACGGCCATTAACAACTAAGCAGCTAAGTTATGCCGCAGCTGATGTGTACCATTTACTGCCATGTTGGCATGAATTAAAATCCAAACTTGATGAACTTGGCTATTACGATTTTTATTTGCAAGAGCTAGATAACTTACGTCGTCGTAAGATGGTTAACAAGAACCCTAAAACAGTCTATAAACAATTCAAAAACGCATCATTTCTATCACCTCGTGAACTTGCAACCTTACAAGCGCTGGCTGAGTGGCGAGAGGACAATGCGGTTAATCGTGATATGGCGGTTAATTTTGTAGTTAAAGAAGCCCACCTTCTGGAAGTTGCAAAGCAGCAGCCTAAATCATTACGGGATTTAAATCAGTTAGGGCTGCTTCCTATCGAGATTAAACGTCACGGTAAACAGATCATCGATCTTGTTAAACAAGCTCAAAGTCTTTCTGATGAAGCATTACCTGAACCGTTAACGCGAATTTCTGATTATCCAGGCTATAAAAAAATAGTGCTAGGAATACGTAATAAGATTGCTGTAGTGGCTGAAAAAACGAATATTCCAGCGGAGCTAATTGGTTCAAAGAAAATCATCAACGAATTATTAAACTGGGTGTGGAAATTGACTGAGGCTGAGCGTGCTGTCGGTAGTAAACCTATTTTATTAAGTAATTGGCGAGCTGAACTGATAGGTAATAGCTTGTTCGAAGGTTTAATGGCTAATAAGTAATAAGTAATAAGTAATAGCAAGTGTACATGGTGTTGTACACTTGCTTAATTCTTAGTGGTCTTCAGAGAGAGTCACGTTTAGTTCTAAAACTGAAAGGTTGTTATCTCTTTGGTCAAGTTGTACATGAACTTGATCTGATGTTACGGCAACATACTTTTTGATCACTTCAAGTATATCCAGCTTTAACTGTGGTAAATAATCAGGCGTGTTGTCACGTAAGTTACGTTCATGTGCAACAATTATTTGTAAGCGATCTTTCGCTAGATTAGCAGATGACACATCCGGTTTAGATGTGCGAAAATAATCAAGTAACGACATTTAACCTCCAAAGATTCTGCTTAAAAAACCTTTCTTTTCTACTTCAAGAAAACGAAATTCGCGCTCTTCGCCTAAAATTCTCGCAACAGTATCTGCGTATGCTTGTCCAGCATCACTTTCTGTATCAAGGATCACAGGTTGACCACAGTTCGATGCTTTTAATACGGCACCCGATTCAGGGATGACACCAGCAAGCGGTACGGCTAAAATTTCAGTGATGTTTTCAACACTTAACATATCGCCACGTGCAACACGTTCAGGTACGTAGCGAGTAATAAGCAAATGCTCTTTAATCGGTTCTAGACCTTGCTCTGCTCGACGTGAACGGCTTTGTAACATACCAATAATACGGTCTGAATCGCGCACAGACGATACTTCAGGGTTCGTGGTGATAACAGCTACATCTGCAAAGTATAATGCCATCATAGCGCCAGCTTCGATGCCTGCAGGTGAATCGCAAATAATGTAATCATGATTCTCAGCAAGTTGGTCTAATACTTTTCCAACGCCTTCTTTTGTTAGCGCATCTTTGTCACGAGTTTGTGACGCAGGTAGAATATTTAGGTTCGCTACACGTTTATCTTTGATTAATGCTTGCGATAGGTTTGCTTCACCATTTATTACATTAACGAAGTCATAAACCACACGGCGTTCACAGCCCATGATTAAGTCTAAATTACGTAAGCCGATATCGAAATCGATAACAACAGTTCTTTTTCCTCGCATTGCTAATCCAGTTGCAATAGCGGCACTTGTAGTCGTCTTACCTACGCCACCTTTGCCGGATGTTACGACAATAATTTCAGCCATTTTAATTCCTTGAATTTAATCGAACTTTGTAATTTCTAATTTGTTATTAATACAATTTATTTGTGCTTGGGTATTTAAAAATTCCGATTGCACTGCATCACTTAAAATATAAGTGCCATTAATTGATAATAATTCCGGGTCTAATTTATTACAAAAAATCTGTGCGCTATCATCACCTTTCGCGCCAGCTATTGCACGGCCACGTAATGCACCATATATATGGATTGAACCATCTGCAATCACTTCAGCACCTGCACTAATGTTCCCCAATACTGTTAATGAAGCATCTTGAGCATAAATTTGTTGCCCAGATCGTATCTGTCCTTTATGAACTATGGTCTTAGTTACAGATTTTTCAACAATAACTGTTTGAATTTCTGGTTTTATTTTTGAAGCAGATACTAATGTGCTTGTATTATTTTTAGCTGTATTAGAGATAACAGAAAGGCCTGCCTCCCGTACACTTAGTTTTTGTTCCGCCGTTTTACAACCTTCAATGCCAACAAGGTTCATGCCATTATTGGTGATAACTTGTTCAATAGCTTGAAAATCAATATCTTCGGCTAAGTTTGCCACATTAACAACCACCGGTGCAGATTTAAAGAATGCAGGGGCTTGGCATACTTTGTCGGCAATAAAGGAATGAAGATTAGCCATTGCAGCATCATTCTCTATATGAATAACTGAAAGTGTAAAGCTAGTCCCTTTAAATTTTATTGACTGATCTGCCATCATTTTTCCCTGGTTGCTTAGTTTTCATGCCTGCTTTTAGCATTTATTGTTATAGCACTTAGATAATTCATTATGCCATGTTATATTTTACTCGCAAAATAGGCAAGTTCATAACTAAAGAGAAAAACAATGCTGTGTTCAATTTATAAAACAAATAAAAAAGAAGAGATGTATTTATTTATTTCTCGTCGTGACGATTTTAGTCAAGTTCCTGAAACTTTATTAGGTATGTTTGGTCAACCTAAGTTAGTTGTCACGATGAATTTGACCGAAACTCGAAAGTTACAATTTGCTGACACTAAAAATGTATTAGAGAACTTAACAACAACAGGATTTTATTTACAGATGCCACCACCGCCTGTAAATCATCTTGATGAATATAAAAAATGGCGTGATGAAAATAAATAGCACGTCATTTACAGAGCGCATAAGGAGATATAATGAAATTAGCAGGGTTAGTGTTATTAGCTTTTAGTTCAACGGCCGTGTCTGCCAAGCCGACATTCGATGAATACCTATCTACCTTACGCACTGAATCCGAATTGCTAGGGTTCAGTGAGCAAACTGTTAATGATGCATTCAGTAGTATTAACTATAGAAAAAAAACAATCGTACATGACAAAGCGCAACCCGAACGTCAAAAAATAACACTTGATGCGTATATTCCTAGAGCTGTTCCTGAATGGAAAATAGCGAAAGCGCGTAAATTATTCCTGGAAAATAAAGCGCTATTAGAAAGAATAGGGAAAGATTTCGGTGTTCAACCTAGATTCATTGTCGCGCTGTGGGGGGTTGAAACAAATTTCGGTAATTATACTGGAAACTTCTCTACATTATCTGCACTCGCTACACTTGCATATGACGGAAGACGTGAAACATTTTTCAAAAAAGAATTCTTTGCTGCATTAAAAATTATTGATGAAGGCCATATTACAGCCGCTGACATGAAAGGATCATGGGCTGGTGCAATGGGGCAAGTTCAATTCATGCCATCTTCATTTAATGCGTATGCTGTTGATTATAACAAGGATGGCAAAAAGGATATTTGGAACAATACAGCTGATGCTTTGGCCTCTGCTGCCAACTATCTAAAACAAGCCAAATGGGATGATACTTATACTTGGGGGCGACAGGTACTGCTACCTGATAATTATGATGCTCAAGTATCAGGCCTCAAGTTAACAAAGAAATTAAATGAATGGCAGTCGCTCGGTATACGGACTTACGAAGGAAACAACTTGCCTAAAGTTGATCTGGATGCATCTCTTATTATGCCTGACGGTGAAGGTGGCCGTGTCTATTTAGTTTATAACAACTATAGAAGTATTATGCGTTGGAATCGTTCTGATTACTTTGCTACTTCTGTCGCACATTTGTCAGATGCGATCAAATTCAAGGATTGAAAATGAGTTACTCCATTTATAAGCATGAAAATATCAACAACAAAACGTTAAACTTACCCGTAGGTAAGGTTGTTTGTATCGGCCGAAATTATCTCGATCACATTCGTGAACTTGATAACGAAGTCCCTGAACAAGCATTATTATTCATGAAGCCAGCAACAGCGTTAATTAGTCTTGATAAGCCATTACTATTACCAACAGGACTTGGCGAATGCCATAATGAACTTGAAGTTGCTCTATTAATAAGCACACCTATTCAGCGTGGTGATGATATTAATATCGCAGAAATGATATGGGGGGTAGGGCTTGGACTTGATTTAACATTAAGGGACTTGCAATCAAAGCTCAAAGAAAAAGGCCAGCCGTGGGAGCGGGCAAAAGCGTTTGATTATTCGTGCCCTATATCTAGATTCATTCCGCTCAATGAATTTAACGATCTGAATCAACTTGAGTTTAGTTTAAGTGTTAATGGTATAACTCGGCAGCAAGGTGATACAGCTAAAATGATGCGTTCAATAGAAACCTTACTCACAGAAATAACAGCCTGCTTTACATTGTTACCCGGTGATATAGTACTCACTGGAACACCAGCTGGTGTCGGAGTGCTTAATAGTGGAGATAAACTTGCATTAACGCTAGCAAACCGTTATAAGTTCGGCTGCGAGATTATTTAGAGATTAATGAAATGGTAGAAAAATTTTGGCAGACTAAAACACTCGCTAAAATGACTAATGCAGAGTGGGAGTCACTTTGCGATGGTTGCGGTAAATGTTGTTTACATAAAATTATTGAAGATGATACGGATGAAATACATTTCACAAATGTTGCTTGTGAATTATTAAATACTAAATCGTGTCGTTGCAAGAAATACGAGAAACGTTTTAAGTATGTTTCGGATTGTTTTAAAGTGACATTAGATGATATAGATGCATTCCATTGGTTACCTGAATCTTGTTCTTACAAGCGTTTACTCGAAGGGAACGATATTCCTGAATGGCATCCGTTAATTACCGGAAGCCAATCTGAGATGCATAAATTAGGTTATTCTATTCGTGGTAAAGCGGTTGCTGAATCACAAGCGGGTGATTTAGAAGACCATATTATAACGTTTAAACTGTAGTTGTAAAAATAGGAAGATATTCAGGGGCAGCACAGCCCCTGAATATCTTAAAGCCAGAGAGAGGTCGTCGTTTTTAATAACACCACTAATAGTTTAGACCATCATGCAAATGTATTTATCAATATTAAATAATCGCAGGCTTTAATTTAACGCTAAGACTTAAGCCTCGCAATAGCGTTAAATCATCAAAGGCTAGGTAGAGTGTTAGTTAAGAGCTTCTAAAAGATCACCAATCTTCTCGATTTGTATTATTTTAACGCCTTTATCTTCCATTGATTTGTGGTAGTTTGCTTTCGGAATATAGATCACGTCAAAACCGTGTTTAATTGCTTCATTAACGCGAGGAACACCACCGTTAATTGGTCTAACTTCACCACTAAGCGATATTTCTCCCATAAAACAGTGTTTACGAGACATTTCTTTATCATTCAGTGAGCTTATTAGCGATGCTGCAATCGCTAAATCAGCACTCGTGTCTGTTTCTGGCAGTTTCAAACCACCAACCAAGTTAACATAAACATCATGGAACAGTTTAATTCGTCCGTGTTTACGCAGAACTGCAGTGATCATTTTTAATCGATTAAAACTAAGACCAATACTCACGCGTTGTTGATTTTCTGCTTCACATTCAGATACTAAACATTGTACTTCAAGCAATAAATTACGATTGCCGTCACGAATACAAGTAATTGCAGAGCCAGCTACGTGCTCGTCGGCACCAGACAGGAACAACTTACTCGGATTATCGACAGAGAGCATGCCTTTGCTGTGCATTTGGAAGATACCTACTTGGTCTACATCACCAAAACGGTTTTTACTTGCACGTATTGTACGAATAATACTGTCATTAACTTCAATGTGGAGCAGGGTATCAACAATATGTTCGAGGGTTTTTGGGCCCGCTAAGTCACTGCCTTTGGTTACGTGACCAATAATTATAAGGGTAATACCATGCTGCTTGGCAAATCGACTGAGTTCTTGAGCACAGCCCTTAACTTGGCTGACGGAGCCCGCACTGCCGTTACAATGTTCACTTTCTAAAGCTTGGATCGAATCTATAATTAAAAATTTAACTTTAGCCTCTAAAGCCCGCTCCATAATGTTAGAAACGATGTATTCTGACATCAGCAGTAAGTTTTCTTCGACAAAATCGATTTTTAAGCGTTCAATCGCTCGGCTTTTGAATTGCTCTAAGCTTTCTTCCGCAGTACAGTACATCGAAACCATTTGCTTACTGAGATTAGCAGAGAGCTGTGTCAATATCGTCGTTTTTCCAGCACCAGGATCGCCAGAAATTAACACGATAGAGCCAACTGTTAGACCGTTACCTAGTACACGGTCTAATTCACCAATCTGAGTATCAATTTTATTTAATGCTACATGTGATACTTCAGACATCTTTTTAACGGTATTGCCGATTGTACCGGCATAACCACCTTGAGATGCGATTGCACGTTGTTGACTCGGTAATGTAGGTTCTTTGAATTCAGCTAACGTATTCCATGCTTTACAAGCGTTGCACTGGCCTTGCCAACGAGGGAAGTTAGCGCCACATTCTGAACAGAGGAAACTTATTTTTGTTTTGGGAGTTTTGGCCATGATTTAACTATAAAAAAATACTCATGCCATAATCATAGCATGAGTATCTGGATGTTTATACAGTTGTTTACTGTTTAATAATGTTACAAACTCTTTTTAGCAGGTAATATAGCATTTGCTAAAATCATCCCTGCAAGGATCGCAATAAAGATCATGAAAACAAAACCACTGTCATTAATATTATTTAATATTTCATGTCCTGAAATATAAGTATTTAAGTCCATATAAGTTCTACTACCAGGAACTAACAATACAATACCTTGGATCAACACGATTGATGCGGGTCTGTTTTTAATAATCGCATATATATTACTAAACAAACCAACGGTGAAAGAACCGACAAAAGTACCTAAAGTGAAACCTAAGTATTGGGCAGCAAAGGTACTAACAACATAAGCAATAAGACCTGCTGAAATCCCCCAAAACATGTCAGACTTATGCACATTAAACGCAACGACAAGACCTGTTGATAGCGCTACGACAGCGATGTAGTTTTTCCAATCGGGTAACGAGTAACTCACATCAAGCACTAGCGGGTCAATGGTCCAAATCAGGTTGCCTAATGTTATACCAAGTAAAGCGCCGAAATAGAGTTTAAACAGTAACATGATTGCATCAACTAACTTGGAAGTACCTGAAACCAAATCTTTGTTTACGATCTCACTTAGCGCGACAGTAATTGCTAATCCGGGAATAAAAATAATAACTGACGATAATATGACAAAGGGAACATTGATATTCACTTCGAGACTGGCGATGAAACACGCCAAAATAGCGGAGATAAAAGGTGCAAAAAATTCTACAATTGAAGCTAGCCGTGACGAGTTCGCAGACAGTTTGTATAAAATGAAGACAAGAAAAGAAAAGAAAAATGAGCTTATTATATCTAAACTTGAATCTGACAGCAGCATTGCAAATGCGCCACCAGTCACACACCAACCAAGCGCTTCAGTTTTTACGCCATAAAAGCCAGGTTGTTGCTTTGCTTCAACCAATAACTCAATTGCTTGATCCAGTGTCACTTGGGAGTCGACGACCTTTTCAACTATTTCATCAATTGTTGCTAGTTTACCAAGGTCGTTACCTGCAGGTTTAACACGAACGATATGGGTATGCTGTTCATCTGGATTACTTGAAAATATGAATGTAAATGCAGTCGGTGTGACAAGAAAACTTGCTTCAATATGCCAGAATTTTGCTAAATTAGTTAAATGGTTTTCAATTCTATAACTTGTTGCACCACAACGATGTAAGGCTAGCCCGAGTTTAATAATAAAATTTATTTGAAGCTTATATATCTGACTGTGCATGGTTATATTCTGGAAGATGCAAAAAGAGCTCTATTTTAGTTCTATTTAAGTTAATTTGTTAGTTTAAATGTTGGTTATTTTCAATCTAATTGTAATTTATTGAAGACTTGTTAAATAAAAAGTCATTTATAGTGTGAGAGGAGGCTTAAGTAACTGAAATTTTGGAATGTAACTTCTAATTTCCCTCGATAATATATAAATCATAAATTTTATATTGTATTAGCGGCTTCAAAAAGGGTTTCTTATGTCGAAAGTAATTACTGCAGCAAAACAAGCATGGTCTGCAAAAGATCAAATCACACGTAACATCTGGTTAGCAGGTTTAGGTGCTTATGATAAAGGTTATCAATCAGCATCAAATACTGTAACTAAAAGCCAATCAATCTTCGATGAATTAGTTGAACGAGGTCGTAAGTTAGAAGCTGACACAACACAAACTCTTACGTCTCAAAAAGACAAATTAACATCAGCAAGTCAATGTGCTACTGATGCGTTACAAGATAAAGTACATAAGGCGGTTACGACTTTAACGCACATTGATGTTAATGCATTCGATAGCATTATGGATAAAATTGATCAAATCGAAAAAGCACTTGCAGATGCTAAAATACAGCAAAACAAAGAAGTCATCGTAGAAGTTGAAGCGATTAAAGATGTTGTCGAAAAAGTAGAGGTTGCTGTAACGGAAAAAGTGGCAAGTGTTTCGGCTCAAGTTACAACTGCAGTTGAAACTGTCGCTGAAGTTGTCGCATCGACAACAAGTAATCCCGTTGTAAAAGAAGCGAGTGAAGTAGTTGTCGCGGTTAAACAAACGGCGAAAAAAGTATCAAACAAACGCGTTAAAAAAGCCGTAGCGAAAAAAAAATAATCATTCCGTAACTGATTGTGGTGGTCGGCAGGACTGCCCAATCGGGTTTTATCATTTCAATTATGCCACTCTCGGTAATCATATAACTCCTTATTTATATAAATTTTCCATATAGTTAGCGGCGATTATATCGTTTAATAACACCCCTATTATCCGGCATAAATACGTATCACATAACATAAAAAAATCATCTAAAATAAGTATTTCATCGTGCGGAAAAGACACAAAAATGATATGGTTAATACAAGATTTATTACAAAGAGAAGTTAAATGTTCGACAACTATAACAACATAGTAATCCTTACGGGTTCAGGTATTTCTGCTGAATCAGGTATTGAAACATTCCGTGCAAGTGATGGATTATGGGCTAAGCATCACATTGATGATATTGCCACTCTAGATGGTTATCGTCGAGATCCTGAGTTAGTTTATAGTTTTTATAATCAACGATTTAATCAATTATCATTGCCTAGTGTTCAGCCTAATGATGCACATATAGCATTAGCTGAATTACAAAACAACTATTCTGGTAATGTCAGTATTATCACGCAAAATATAGATAATTTACATGAACGTGGTGGCGCGAAAAATGTTATTCATATGCATGGCGAGTTAGTCAAAGCACGTTGTGAAAAGACACATAAACTATTCCCCTACAAGCAATTAAATAAGACATTAAAATGCCCGTGTTGCAAAGAACCTGGTAATCTTCGTCCACATATTGTCTGGTTTAATGAAATGCCTTTATTTATGAATGATATTTATAAAGCATTAAGCACGGCTGACCTCTTTATCGCTATCGGGACCTCGGGATCTGTTTACCCAGCGGCTGATTTTGTCAATGAAGCACATAAAGTACGTGCACATACTATCGAAATTAATTTAGACTCAACGCATATCTCGGATAATTTTCAAGAACACCGAATCGGTAATGCAACTGATGAAGTGAGAGAGTTAGTAGATGAATTAATGGCGAGAGATAAACAGTTCTTTTAAAATAACAAATTACAATTAAACGCGATAAAAAGGTGCATATATGATGCACCTTTTTATTATCTATTATCAGTTCTAAATCGCGGATAACCTTACAGGTTTTGCGCTTTTAACTTTTCGTAATAACGTTCGTA
>Ga0209291_1001098_pt1 | contig 24855 bp, 23 predicted proteins | sample GOMGulsemesocosm_FD_184633 | JGI IMG/M metagenome (GOLD analysis project Ga0209291, IMG submission 184633) | Methane-oxidizing microbial communities from mesocosms in the Gulf of Mexico - GOM9B Gulf of Mexico (SPAdes) (version 2) | ecosystem: Environmental > Aquatic > Marine > Cold seeps...
GAAAAGGAGCTTATTGTCCTCCTTCTTTTGTTTTTTTAACGTACGCAGTCAAAATAACAATATGAATTCCATCAACTCTTCCTTCAATTTGTTCAGCATTATCCCAAACTAAAGAAATACGATGTACAGGTGCTCCACGTTTTGCAGTGAAATTAGCTCCTTTAACTACTAAGTCTTTAATTAAAACAACAGAATCACCGTTACTTAAAATATTTCCGTTAGCATCTTTGTGAACTATTTTATTTTCATCTTCTTCGTCACCATCACCCAATTTATTGGCCCATGTTGTCATTTCTTCATCTAAATACATCATGTCTAATAAATCCTGACTCCACCCAAATTTCTTTAAACGATGTAGCATTCTCCAAGCAACTACTTGTACAGCTGGAGTTTCGCTCCACATGCTGTCGTTTAAACAACGCCAGTGATTAGAATCCATTGCTTCGGGATCTTCAATTTGTGAGTGACACGTTCCGCAAACTAATATACTTTTTTCCAACTCTTCCCCTTTTTCAGAAACAGGAGGAATATTGTATACTTTTAAACTTTCTGCAGATGTACATAACTCACAAGTTGAGTTACTACGAGCATGTAATTTTTTTTCTATGACACTCATTATTGTTGGTTTTATTAAAAGATGATAGCAAAAATACAATTTTTAACGGAATGTTACTGAATTCCTTTTTGCTGATGTCGAGCAATTCTTTAGTTTTGTCATCCTAAAGTAAATAATATGATTTCAGTAGATAATTTAGCAGTAGAATTCAGCGGACATACCCTATTTAGTGATGTGTCTTTTGTGATAAATGAGAATGATAAAATTGCCTTAATGGGTAAGAATGGTGCAGGAAAATCTACTATGATGAAAATCATTGCTGGTGTTCAGCAGGGAACTCGCGGGCATGTACGCCATCCTAAAGATGCTGTTATAGCTTATTTACCGCAGCATTTATTGACGGATGATAATTGTACCGTTGTAGAAGAGGCTTCAAAAGCGTTTAAGCATGTTTTTGATATGCGTGATGAAATGGAGGGGTTAAACAAACAATTGGAAACGCGTACAGATTACGATTCTGATGAGTACATGAAAATTATCGAAAAAGTTTCTGAACTTGGAGAAGTTTTTTATGCTTTGGAAGAAGTAAATTATGAAGCTGAGGTTGAAAAAGCATTGAAAGGGCTTGGTTTTAAGCAGTCAGACTTTACTAGAGCTACAAGTGAGTTTAGTGGTGGTTGGCGTATGCGTATTGAGCTGGTTAAAATACTGTTACAAAAGCCAGATTTAATTTTATTAGATGAGCCTACCAATCACGTCGATATTGAATCGGTTATTTGGTTAGAAGATTTCTTGCTAAATAAAGCGAAGGCAGTAGTGGTTATTTCTCATGACAAGGCTTTTATTGATAATATTACCAATAGAACCATTGAAGTAACAATGGGAAAAATATACGATTACAAAGCAAATTATACGCATTACTTACAATTACGAAAAGAGCGTTTATCACATCAGATAAAAGCACACCAAGAACAACAGCGATTTATTGCCGATAACAAAGCGTTTATTGATCGTTTTAAAGGAACTTTTTCTAAAACTAATCAGGTAACTTCTCGTGAGAGAATGCTGGAAAAATTAGAAATTATTGAAATTGATGAGGTAGATAAGTCGGCATTACGATTACGTTTCCCTCCAGCAGTACGTTCAGGAGATTATCCGGTAATAGCAGAAGGTTTATCAAAATCATATGGAGATTATGTAGTGTTTTCTGACGCTAATATGACTATTGAAAGGGGAGAGAAAGTTTCTTTTGTTGGTAGAAACGGTGAAGGAAAATCTACTATGATTAAAGCAATCATGGGTCAGATTGATTATGAAGGAAAATGCGATTTAGGACACAACGCTAAAGTTGGGTATTTCGCACAAAACCAAGCTGCTTTATTAGATGAGGATTTAACGGTTTTCCAAACGGTTGATGATGTTGCTGAAGGAGATATACGTACAAATATTAAAAACATTTTAGGGCGTTTTATGTTTGGTGGTGATGATATTGATAAAAAAGTAGCGAATCTTTCAGGAGGAGAAAAAACCCGTTTAGCAATGGTTAAGTTATTGCTAGAGCCTGTGAATGTATTGATACTCGATGAACCCACGAATCACTTAGACTTGAAATCGAAAGATGTTTTAAAGGAAGCATTACAAGCTTTTGACGGAACATTAATATTAGTTTCTCACGATCGTGATTTCTTACAAGGTTTATCTCAGAAAGTATTTGAATTTAAAGAGAAACGTGTGATTGAACACTTTGAAACCATTGATGCCTTCTTGGTTAGAAATAGAATAGAAAACCTAAAAGAAATTGATTTAAAAGCATAAGCATAAAAACAGAAAGGAACCTATTATAGGTTCCTTTCTGTTTTTAATATCTCACTAACCGCAGATTGATATGCTCTTGGATTATTCGCTTTCTTGATTTTTTTATATGTTTTTTGAGGGTTGTCAAATGATTGAGAAAAGAACTCCCAAAAGCCTAACATTTTCATTTTAATCGGTGTTGGACCAGAAAGTGCCGCATCGTATTCTTGATAAATTCTATCGTGGAATTCACTAAAATCAGTCCATCGGTTTTTAGGATATTCAGTAGTATTATTTTTAATCATGCTTGGTAAAAACGGATCAGCAATTAATCCTCTGCCTATCATCCAATGATCTATTGTAGGGAATCGTTCTTGTAACGCTCTGAATTTTGATACTGATGTTATATCCCCGTTGTAGTATAGCTTTTGTTTAGAAGTGTCTAAACAACGTTGAAATGAATCTAAATCTACTCCTCCTTTGTATAGCTGCTTTCCTATACGGGCATGAATAGCGATGTTTTTAATAGGGTACTTTTCTAGAATAGGGAAAACATCTAAAATTTCTTCAGAATTTTCATAACCCATTCTCATTTTCATAGATACTGTAATGTCAGTTTCTGAATGCACTCGGTCAAGAATATGATCTATTTTTTCAGGATTACAAATCAATCCTGATCCCATTCCACGTTTGGTTACCATAGGATATGGACAACCTAAATTCCAGTTCAATTCTTTGTATCCTAATTCTTGAATATATTTGGTTACAAATAAAAATTCATCTGCATCATTGGTCATTATTTGCGGAATTACCTCAGGAACAGTATTGTTTTCAATGAGTAAGTCACGTTCATAAGAACCTTTAATTTTCAACTTTCCATTCAAACGAATATAAGGAGAATAGAAGGTGTCTACCCCTCCAAAGCATTCGTTAAAAGCATTTCGAAAACGAAAATCAGTAAATCCTTGTAAAGGAGATGAAAGCAATGTAAAGCTCATATGGTATATTCTGGGGCAAATATAAACTACTTTGATTTAATGAAACTTCTTACAAATAAAAAAGAGAGGTGTATACCTCTCTTTTAATAGTTTATTGTAATTCTAATTTTAGAATTTAGCACCAATAGTAAGGTTGATAGCTGTTAATCCAGTTTTTCTTTTAATCTCATTTTGGTTATTGTAGTAATATGGGTCATTAGGATTGTAATATCCACTGTTATAGTAGTAATCATTATACTCACCATACTCAGTTACTTTAGAGAAAACAAAATCTAATCCAATTGCCAATACATTGTATCTAAATTTTAGTTCTGGGTTAATCATAACTCCTCCACCCGTAAATTCGTCACCAGAATACATAGTTTGAGTATATGACCCATTATAATAGTCATAAGAACTTTCATTGTCAACATATACTATATTGTATCCTACGTTAATATTCACTTCCAAACCTAAATTTGGTTTAAATTCTATAATATTTGCAAACCCCACGTTTATGACAGACCCTTGTACAATTACATCATTGTCTCCAAAGTAAGCAGCACCTCTAAACCATACTGTTTTAAATCCTGGCCTCCAAAAATCACTTTCTCCAAAGTACCAAACGTTCCCTAATTTAAGACCAAAACCAGTAGTTCCATCAGAGTAATCAGTAGAAGCTATTCCTGCAAATGATTCTACAAACATTCCGTTTTTAATCAATTTAGATTCTATTAAATCTTCTTGAGCGTTTGCCCCAACAAACATACAGATTGCTATAAGCGTAAAAATTTTTTTCATTTTATTTAAGTTAATTTATGAGCCGGCAAAAGTATGTTTTCTATCAATACTAGAATAATATTTAGAGTGCTATTTTACCTGCTTCCCAAAAATAATTACAGCTCCAATAACGACAATAATAAATAGCACTAAAAAGAATATCTTCCAGAACGAATAAGGCCTGTTTCCGTCAATAATTCCACTCTGTCCGTTCACATAAAAATGATATTTTTTACTATTAAATATATAAGAGGAAATATATACAGGTAACAATACATGTTTAAAGGTTTCGTCACTTAATTTCATGTTTAATTGGTGTACTTGTTGCGTATCACCACCAATATCTTGCCTAGCCCATCCATTAGCAATTTGTTTGGCTTTTTCGGTAGATTTTAAATGCCCGTTTTCTAATGATAAAGTGTATTTTTCAGTTACAAAACCCGCTAGGTAACTCGAATTGAAGGGTTCCAGTTTTTCTAATTCCCAATGGGTTATTTTATCTGGAATAGTATTCTTTTTTTTCTCTGATGCACTAACTAATGTGTCGTCAACAAATCCTTTTACACTTCCTGAAGCATAAGTCCATCGTATTTTTTGGACTTGACGCGTACGGGTTACGTTTTTGCCGTTAACGGTGGTGTTATAACTTTCGGTAACATAGTAGTAGTCTCCTCGCTGCCCTTCGTATTCACCATATAATTCAGCATCAAAGGTCCAATAAGGAACATATAATCCTTTTGTTTTTTCTGGATCTAAAGCTGCGCGTTTGAGTTTGTTTGGAGCAAACCATAAACCATTAACCCATTTTTTAAAAATAGCGTGTGATTGCTGATGGTTCAATTGAAAAGGAAGTACTGCACCGGGTAAAATCCAATCTTCATCATAAGCGTCTTCTACAATTAGTGGTTGACTGCAATACACACAATGTAAGGACTTATAGTTCTCTTCTACATGCTGATTGGCTCCACAAGTTTTACAGTGTAACATACTTATCTTTTCAGTATGCGACTGTCCCCCCATTTTTTCTAAATAAGGCCGTAATTCTAACTCTTCATAAGAAGTGTCAGATGCTACTATAGCTTCCTCATGGTTACAATAACCACATTTAATTACGGTAGAACCAGGTTTGTACTTTAGTTCAGCACCACAATTGACACATGATTTTTTATGTTCTGATTGTTTAGGTGTTTCTTGATTCATTTATGCATGGAAAATATCACCCTCACCTTAGTCCTCTCCTTTAGGAGAGGAAACCTTGATAAGTTTATTTTTTATAAATGTAATGTTCTAATTATTTGGCAATGGTGGTGGTATAGAACCTAATAAGGCTTGTAATTCAGGTATAGCATTTAAAGCTGTCCAATTTGCCATTCCTTGTTTCCAAACTAATGTATTTGCATCTACTGTTTTTGAAGCAAATAAGTTACTTATACCTTCAAAAGTTACTGGTCCAGATTGTTGACCGTTTACAGCATAAAAGTATTGCGTTTGTTGCGGTAAAGGCGGAGGCATTGCTCCAGTATTTTGTATTGGTGCTGATGTTGTAGTTTGACTTTGAGGATTCAACATACCGCCCATTTGTTGTGCCATGGCAAATCCCATTCCCATTCCTATTCCTGCTCCTGCAGCCCCAGATTCATTTCCTGCAGCGATTTCCAATGCTTTTGCTGCTTTAAACTTTGTGAGTTTGTCTAAATCTAATTTATTCAGCCTGCTGTATTCAAAAATTTCTTTCTTTAATTCTTCTGGCATCGATACATTTTCGATGAAGAATTTTTCTAATGAAATTCCTACTGAATTAAATTCAGGATTCATCACTTCCAAACATGTATCTGATAACTCATTAGTGTTAGCAGCATATAGTTCAATAGGTAGGTTTGCTTCCCCAATAGTATCCGTAAATCGTGTAGAAATTAAACTTTTTAAGTGTTCATTAATTTCAAAATTGGTAAAATTATTGTCAGTACCAACAATGTCGGTAATAAATTTCCCTGCGTCATTAATTTTAAAGGCGTAGGTACCAAAAGCACGTACTTCAACAAAACCAAAACGGTCGTCGTTTAAGGTTACAGGATTTTTAGTACCCCATTTTTCATCAGTAAATAATCGAGAGCTTACAAAGTACACTTCCGCTTTAAACGGACTATTAAAACCATATTTCCAACCTTTTAAAGTAGCAAGAATGGGTAAGTTTTGAGTATTTAAAGTATATGTTCCTGGTTTAAAAACATCTGCTAGTTTCCCTTCATTAATAAAAACTGCAATTTGTCCTTCTCGAACAACTAATTGTGCTCCATTTTTAATTTCGTTTTGGTAACGCTCAAACCGGTGAACTATAGTGTCATTAGAGCTGTCTAACCATTCGATAATGTCTATAAACTCGTGACTTAATTTCTTTTTTATTTCGTCAAAAATGCCCATTTTTTTTAATTTAAATTGATTGTCTACAAGATAATAAAATCTTTTAAAAAACGATCTTGAACCCATGTTTATCCATAAAAAAGAAAGAATTAACAGAGATATAACATTAGATTTGCAATCATATTTTATCTTTAACAATTATATAGGGAATATACCGGTTTATGATGAAGACTTTTAAATTGGAATTAGAGGATTTTATTGATGATGATTTTGAGTTGTTGGCAATTCATACCACTTTAGAATCGTACCATTTGGCTTATTTTATAAATAGTGTTCTTAATACTCGATTTATAAGAACGGACACAATTTCTGATTTTGATTTTTATGAATTTAAAGATGAAAAAAATCAATCGCTTTGGAATTTAGTTGCCAATAAAGGGGTTCAAGAAAAAGATCAGCCCCAGATGGTTCAGAACACCCTTTTTTTAGAAGAAAATAATAAAAGGATATACTTGTTACCAGAATATAAAAAAGTAGATTACCTTGTTAAAATAGAACAGAATACCAATAATATTCAAGATATGATTTCAATGATGAATACTATTCCTAAAATAATAACAACATTTGCAATAGATGTTCCTAATTTGAAATCAAAAAATAATTTAATTTTTTACTAGCTAATTACAAATGAAGAAAACAAAAATAGTAGCAACCCTTGGTCCTGCAAGCTCTGATAGAGAAACAATTCACCAAATGATTAAAGCAGGTGTAGATGTTTTTAGAATTAATTTTTCTCATGCTGATTATGACAATGTAAAAGAGCGTATAGAAATCATTAGAGATCTAAGTGAAAAATATAAATACAACACGGCTATTTTAGGAGATTTACAAGGTCCTAAATTGCGTGTAGGTGTCATGAAGCTAGATGTAGTTGTAAATGATGGAGATGTAATAAAATTCTGTACAGGAGAGCCTTTTAATGGTGATGGGGAAAAGGTTTTTATGAACTATGAAAAGTTTCCTGAAGATGTTAAGGCTGGTGAACGTATTTTGTTAGATGATGGAAAACTGATTTTTGAAGTAAAAAGCTCTAACGGAAAGGATGAGGTTGAGGCTGTGGTAATTCAAGGAGGTCCTTTGAAATCTAAAAAAGGAGTAAACTTACCAAATACGGCAATATCGCTTCCAGCATTAACAGAAAAGGATCTTAAAGATGCTATTTTTGCAATTGAGCAACAAGTGGATTGGATAGCGCTTTCATTTGTTAGAGATGCTGATGATTTAGAGTTGTTGCAAGATTTAATAAATGAACACTCGGAATATAAAATTCCGATTATTGCAAAAATTGAAAAGCCGGAAGCAGTAAAAAATATAGATAAAATTATTGCTTTTTGTGATGGATTAATGGTTGCTAGAGGGGATTTAGGAGTTGAAATTCCAGCTGAAGAAGTCCCGTTAATTCAAAAGCAATTGGTGTTGCGCGCTAAAAAAGCAAGAATACCAGTTATTATAGCTACACAAATGATGGAGACTATGATTACTAGTTTAACGCCAACTAGAGCAGAAGTGAATGATGTTGCAAATTCTGTAATGGATGGAGCAGATGCTGTAATGTTATCAGGGGAAACTTCAATAGGTAAGTATCCAGTAGAGGTAATAGAAACCATGACTAAGATAATTAACAGTGTTGAAAATTCACCGTTAATTACAGTTCCAGAGCGTCCGCCACATGTAAAAACGGAACGTTATATTACTAAATCAATTTGTTATCATGCAGCTCATATGTCTGATGAAATTGATGCCAAAGCAATTTGCACCTTAACCAACTCAGGCTATACTGCATTTCAAATTTCTGCATGGAGACCAAATGCACACATTTTGGCATTTACCTCTAATAAAAATATACTTTCTCGCTTGAGTCTACTTTGGGGAGTAAAAGGTATTTACTATGATAAATTTGTAAGTACTGACGATACTGTTGAAGATGTAAATCAAATTGCTCACGAACGTGGTTTTGTAGAAAAAGGAGATTATTTAATTAATCTAGCCGCAATGCCTATTGTTAAAAAAGGTATGGTAAATACTTTAAGAGTTTCAATTATTGAATAACATGGTAAAATAGTTTTCTTGTGCTTAAAGCACAAGAAAACTATAAATATTACTTTGCAAAGTATATTTTATCCACATTAAAAATGGAGTTTCCAAATACTGCTACTGGGGCTTTCACAACTTTTAAGACCAAAGAAGTTTCATTTAAGCTATCAATTTTAAAGACATATCCTTCCGTTTTTAATTCAAAAGCAGTATAGTCATAAGTAACACTTTTTACATTCTCTCCTTCATATTCGGCACTTTTAATGGCGTATTTCCATTGGTAAAAATTTATTGACTCATTTTTTCTAGTGATTAATTCGGTACCTTTTAAGACAGGGGCTGAAGTTATTTGCTTGATGACTTTTAATTGCTCTGTTGCCTTATCAAAATTTAAGGTCAAGTCAATTTTATCGGAAAAAGTAGGTTCCATTTTTACGAGCTTCCAGTTGGTTCCGTATAATAAAATATTTTCAGTAACGACAACTTCTTCAATGTTTGTATTAGTTTCTTCTTGCGAATACGCAAACATATTAATACAGAAAGTTACGATTAATAACGCTAAGGTTGAGTGTTTTAATTTCATACAATTTAGTTTGTTGGTACTGTCTAAAATAGAAAATAACCTGTAATAAAAAAAATAAAAAATTAAAAGTTGAGGTTTTATAGGTTATTTTTCGCGTCCAAATAGATGTAAGAAAGTCGGCGTCACAAGCGGCTTAGAGGTCAAATTTCAATTGAACGGAAACACTTTGTTGTACTTTGTTGTTTTCTTTTTTAATAACATTGTTTAATTTTCCAAGTGAGATACCTAATAGTCGAACAGAATTCTTTGGTTTTTCTTGAAATAATAATTCTTTAGCGGTTTCTAAAATCAAGTGTTTGTCTGAAATGAAATATTGAATTGTTTTGCTTCTAGTTTGCTGTGTGAAATCACTGTACTTTATTTTTAAGGTAATTGTTTTTCCAGAAATTTTGCTGCGTTTTAATCGTTTTTCTAATTCTTCAGCTATATGCTCCAATTTTTCAACCATAAAAATTTCTGAAGTAATGTTGTCAAAAAAAGTCCGTTCTGCAGCTACTGATTTTTGTATTCTATTGGGCTTTACCTCACTTAAATGAATCCCTCTAACTACATTGTAATAATAGGCTCCTGATTTTCCAAAATGAGAGGTCAGGTATTCAACTGATTTTAGTTTTAAATCACGTCCTTCAAAAACCCCTAGTTGGTACATTTTTTCAGCGGTAACTTTTCCAACACCATAAAATTTACGAATATCTAAGTTTTCTAAAAAAGGAATAACTTCTTCTGGGTTTACTGTTTTTTGTCCGTTAGGTTTATTGTAATCGCTGGCAACTTTTGCAATAAATTTATTAATTGATATTCCTGCAGATGCTGTTAAGCCAGTTTTCTGAAAAATACGTTCTCTAATTTCTTCGGCAAGTATTGAAGCGCTATGTACTCCTTTTTTATTTTCGGTTACATCTAAATAAGCTTCATCTAGTGAGAGTGGTTCTACTAAATCAGTATAGTCATAAAAGATGTTTCGTATTTGTTTAGATATTTCCTTATATCGGTCAAAACGAGGTTTTACAAAAATAAGTTCCGGACAGCGTTTTTGAGCCAGCGTACCGCTAATAGCACTTCGTACACCAAATACTCTCGCTTCATAACTCGCGGCGCTTACTACACCTCTTTTTCCTCCACCTCCAACAGCAACGGGTTTTCCTTTTAACTCAGGATTATCTAGTTGTTCTACAGAAGCGTAAAACGCATCCATATCAACATGAATAATTTTTCTAAGAGGGAAATTGAAAGGCATGTTCAAATTTATAATATCTTTATCGTTTTACAGATTTTAATACTATAATTTAAATGAACTTTTTAAAGACATTACTTTTATTGTTACTGGCTTTGTTTATCTGGTCGGCTATAAAACCATTTGAATATTTTACCTGGTTTTTGGAAGTGTTACCTGCTGTTATTGGTGTTATGGTATTGCTATTCACGTATAAGAATTTTCAGTTTACAAAGCTGGTTTACGTTTTGATATTTATCCATTGTGTTATTTTAATTATTGGTGGGCATTATACCTATGCTGAAGTACCCTTGTTTGATTGGATTCAGGAAATATTTCATCAATCAAGAAATAATTATGATAAAGTAGGGCATTTTGCTCAAGGATTTGTCCCCTCAATGATTGCTAGGGAGTTATTACTTCGAAAGGATGTTGTTAACGGAAAAAAATGGTTGAATGTTATTGTGGTGTGTATTGCTATGGCAATTAGTGTTACCTATGAATTTATTGAATGGGGGGTTTCATTAGCTACGGGTGACGGAGGAGATTCTTTTTTAGGAACTCAAGGCTATGTTTGGGATACACAGTCGGATATGTTTTACGCTACTTTTGGTGCTATTATTGCATTATTGATGTTGAGTAAAATCCATGATAAACAATTGATTAATAAATAGGTGTTCAATTCACAGAATATAAATATGATTGAAATAGAACGTAAATTTTTAGTGGTTTCAAAAGGGTATAAAGCAGAAGCTTTTAAAAACACTCGAATAACTCAAGGTTTTTTGAGTACTGACCCTGAGCGAACAGTTCGTGTGCGCATAAAAGGAACTCAAGGATTTTTAACCATTAAAGGAAAATCAAACACTAGCGGAACCTCTCGTTTTGAGTTGGAAAAAGAAATTGATTTACAAGAGGCGGAAGCCTTATTGAAATTGTGTAAAAAAGGGATTATTGATAAAATTAGATACGAAGTAAAAAGCAATACTCATGTTTATGAAATAGATGAATTCTTAGGAGGTAACAACGGATTAGTGATTGCCGAAATTGAACTGAACTCTGAAGAGGAGGCTTTTGAAAAACCAAGTTGGTTAGGGGTTGAGGTTACAGGAGAAGTAAAATACTACAATTCACAATTGAGCACAATACCTTTTTGTAAGTGGTAATACTTATAACTTTTTAACCACGTTAGTTACAATACCCCAAATCACAAAATTGTTTTCTGAAGTTACTTGTATAGGTTGGTAGTCTGGGTTTTCAGGTTGTAGCCAAACGCCATCACTCTCTACGCGCAAACGTTTTACGGTAAATTCACCATCTAAAAAACAGACAGCTATTTTATTATGTGTTGGAGTAATACTTCTGTCAATAACTAATAAATCATTATCATCTAAACCCGCACCAATCATTGATTGTCCGCTTACTCTAGCAAAAAAAGTAGCTTCTTTGTTTTTAATCAATTCTCTATCTAAAGAAATACGATCCTGTTTAAAATCATCAGCAGGCGAGGGAAAGCCACAAGATATTCCCGTGTCGAAATAAATGGCTCCTTCACTCTCATGAGTATCAGGGGTAAAAAATGTAAGTGCTTCAGTTGTCATAGGCTAAAGATACTTATTTTATAATAAGAATTTCATTAAACTGAGTAGTATATTGTTTTGATAAATGTTTCTGACGCATTTTCCAAGTTTTATCTAAGTCTTGATTAGCAAGTTTTAATTTTTGATCACCATACTTATTGTTGAGGTCATCAATAGCTTTCATTAGCGGTTGGTGCTTTGGGTTTTCTCGAGCAAACATATCCAATTGATGATTGTCAGTAGGAACTAATCCTGTTACAATCACACCAGCTCGTTTGTATTTAACTCCTTTTTTGTATAATGTTTCAATCGCTTTAGTTGCATATTTTACTATTGTAAGGGAAGAATTTGTAGAGTGGGGCAAAACAATAGTGATACTGTTTTTGTAAGATTGAGTATTCTTTTCGAATCTATTGCCTTGTAATAAAACAAGAAGCATATTGCAATTAGAATTTTGCTTTCGTAATTTTTCAGCACAACTATTGGCAAAAGTAGCAACACGCTCTTTAATGTCGTTAATATCCGTATACGTGTTTTCAAAACTACGTGTAGTGGCGATCGATTTTTTTATAGGATGATCATCTTCTAAAGCTAAGGTTTTAATTCCTTCTAAATCTTTCTTCAAATTAAGTTCAGTTATGGAAAAATTGTTTTTTACCCAAGCATCAGAAAGTTGTGTAAAATCATATGCTGTTTGTATGTTTTGTTGTGTTAATCGCTTTTGTAACTGTCTACCAATACCCCAAACGTCTTTTATTTTAGTCCATTTAAGGGCTTTTATTCTTTTCTCATCAGAATCGATTACAAAGGTTCCTCTAGTTTCTTTTGGGAATTTTCTAGCAATTTTATTAGCTACCTTGGAGAGGGCTTTAGTAGGAGCGATACCTACGCAAGTTGGTAGCCCGGTCCATTGTAAAATACGATTTCGCATTTCATTACCTAGTCTTTTGAAATTGTCATTTTCAATAGTGTTTAAAACTAAAAAAGCTTCATCAATACTATACACCTCTACATCAGGTGAAAATTGTTGTAATATGCTCATTACCCTACTACTCATGTCCCCATAAAGTGAATAGTTTGATGAAAACACCTGAATGTTATTCTCTTTAAAAAAAGCTTTGTATTTAAAGGCGGGAGCGCCCATAGGAAGCCCTGTTTTTTTGGCTTCATCACTGCGCGCAATTACACAACCATCATTATTAGATAAAATAGCAACGGGACTATCCCTGAATTGTGGTTGAAAAACACGCTCGCAGGAAGTATAAAAATTATTACAATCTACTAAGACAAACATCACTTAAAGGTACGATTTAAAATAGCGAAAATTTAATTTTATTTGTTGTAACTACACCGTAAAAGTGAGGTGTAGGGTTAGAAATTAAGATTCATGCTCGCTTTAAAGTTTCTTCCTGAAGCACTAATTCCTGAAGCGAATTCCTTGTAATGAATATCAAAAACATTGTCTAGTCCTAATTGCAACTTTAGGGTTTTGTTTACTTGATATCCAAACGATGCATTTAAAATGTTCCATGATGGTGTTCCGGCATAGTATTCATCATCATCAATAGTTGAATTTGGGTCAATAAGCGGGCTTTGGCTTAGGTTGTCTTCTCCTCCAGGGCTGTACTCATCTGCATTTTTTTTAGCGGAATACTTCCAGTATACCCCAGTATCAACGTTATTTTTATGGTATGCAATACCAATAGTGCTAAACAGCGGTGATATAGAGGGCAAGTAACTATTAGTGTCGTTTGTTTTTCCTTTGGTGTAGGTAATGTTTCCTTTTACGGTAAAATTGTTTACAGGCACAAAACTAGCATCTATGGTTCCCCCATAAATATAGGCGGTATCTCCATTTACATTTGCAATGGTAGTAACTTCATCACCGTCATATATTACAGTACTTTCATCGGTGGTAGAACTATCATTATTCACTACAAATGCTGTTCTTGAGATGTAATTGTTAAGTAGGGTGTAAAATCCATTAACGGCAATCTGATTGCGTTTGTTTTTAAAGAATTTCGTAATACCTAATTCTCCATTGTAGGCATATTCAGGTTTTAAATTTACATTAGGGACAGTAAGTAAGCCGCTTTTTTCACGGATTTTTCCCACATCATCAATATTTGGTGAACGGAATCCTGAAGAAACTACAGCATTAAAACGAGTTAGTAGTGTTGGCCTATATGTTAATCCGATGTTAGCAGTGAAAGAAGAATTGTCAAGCGCTAATTTTGTTTCTGGTAATGTTATGTAGGTTTGATCAATAAATTCAGCCTTTAAGTTTGTGTAGGTATATCTCCCTCCAGTATTTAAAGTCATTTTTTTATTAATGTCTTGTCTGTAATTTAAATAGGTAGCTGCTGTTGTGTAGGTACTACCTCCATCAGGGTATCTTGACTGTACAATAGTATTTTCGGAAACACCAGTAATTAGATTGTTGCTTACGGTTAATAATTCACCATAAGCATTTGAACTTACATCATTATGAGTGAATTCGAAACCATAAGATAAATCTCTGTTTTTAGATAAGGATGTTTTAAAGTCAGTATTCAAGCTAAACACGTCTACATTTTCTTTTTGATAAGTACGTTCTAAGTCCCCATATTTTCTTTTAATACGCGATTCTTTTACATTTTGATATGCCGCTGTAATGGAACCAGAATTCAACCATTTATAATTTGGGCTGAATTGGTATTGAGGAGAAAAGAAGATTCTTTTTTGCGGGCCATAATACCATTCTGCAAATTTTAAAGATCCATTTTTTAATTCCGTAAGTTTACTAAAAAGAGGAATATTAGTAGATTCTGATAGTTGAAAATTCAAAATTAAGTTGCTTCTTTCAGTTGTTTTTATATTGAATTTTTGCAATATATCAAATTGATTATAACCACTATTTTTTTGAATGTGTGGTTTGTTGTTGGCTACTGGGATGTCATTAAATATTTGATTGTTATTGTCTGAATAAAATGGAACTAAACCCCATTGATTATGTCCGTGGGTACGATTTTTCCCCATCCTAAGGTCACCAAATTTAGCAACTGTAAAAGCGGTGTAGGAAGCCCATTTTTTAAAACTTAACTCTCCGTCGAAATGTTGTGTAAACTCACTGTTGGCTGAAGAGAAGCGAGTGTTAGAACTTCCTTTAAATGTTTTTAGATTATTAATGTTTGGCGTTTTTGTGTAAAAATGAACTATTCCTCCTAAAGCATCGCTACCATATATAACAGATGAAGGGCCAAAAATAACTTCGGTTCTTTCCAATGAATTCGGATCAACGGTTATGGCACTTTGAAGGTGTCCAGTACGGTAAATGGCATTGTTCATTCTTACATTATCCATAACTAATAAGACTTTATTAGCTTCAAAACCTCTTATTACAGGGCTTCCTCCCCCTCCTTGAGATTTTTGCACTCTTAAACCAGGTGTTGCGGCCAATACATCAGCCGTGGTTTGTGGAGCAATCAATTGAATATCTTTTTTAGTTAAAACCTCTATTTTTTCTGCGACTCTTGATTTTTTTACTCTTGATTTTGAGACAGATAAAGTTACTTCGGATAATTCATCAGATTCATTTTCAAGAAACACTACCGCTTGTATTTTAGATTTTAAAATTGAAATATCCTTATAGCTAATATGTGAAAAGTAGATGATTTCTTGATTATCAAAATTGGTAATTATTGCTTTACCGTAAATGTCAGAGACTGTACTTTTAGAAATGTCTTTATTGTGAATAGCTACATTTATAATTGGTTCTCCTGTATCAATATCTTTAAAAATTATTTCTTGTGCATAATTTAAATTAATGAAAAGAAAGACTATTAGAAAGTGTGTGAAATTTTTCATTTTAATTGAAAATATCATGTAATATTTTTAAAGATTTCGGGTTTTTAAAACCGCCCAAATGTACATTAAAATAGTGTAAGATTTCACTTAAAATATCTTGTCGTATTTGTGCGTTAATTTTAATACTATCTAAGGCATCAAAATTAGTGCCTAAGAAGTTTTTCAAAACATTAATTTTTTGAGTGTCTTTTTCGTAGTTAAAAAAGTTCAAGTGTAATGTATCAATATCTGGATAGACACCAAGATGTTGTGATAATTTTAATAAAAACAACACATGAAAATTAGCATTGAAATCATGTAAGTCGTACCAAAGAAATGTGGCTTCTAAGAAATGATATAGTTCAGTGTTTTTTTCTTCTTCTTTTAATACATTTTGTAATACTTCAGCCAAAAACATTGATACCGTACTTTTGTAAATATTTGTGTGTAATGTTTGGTAATTATGTTGGAGTTTTACATCATTTATTTTATGAAGTGATTGGTTTGGCTTGTTGCTTGTTTGAATTTCAAGTTGTGTAAGTATTTGAAAATAAGCAGGGTTTATTTTCCCTTTTTTTGACTTAAATATGTGGTGTAAAATATATGATTGTACCCCAAGTTCTTTAGTATAACATGTAACGATTAAAGAACTGTCCTTGTACTTTAAAGCCGATAATACAATTGCTTTTGTAGTAAGTAACATTACCTAACAATCATGACTTTTTCAACTGTTGTCTCATCACCATCCTTTGTAGTTACCATTACGATGTAAACTCCTGAGGCTACTTTGTATTTGCCAAAAGCAGTTTGGTTCCACTCATAAGTTCCGCCACTAACGGTATTTTCATCAACTAAATTTCCTGAGATGTCAGTAATTTTTATATTGGCACCATCTACTAATCCTTTAATAATGATATTGCCGTTGTAATTTGGCCTAACAGGGTTTGGTTGAATAACAACGTTTTCTAAATTTTCGGCACTATTTGTTGCATTAGCATTAAAAGCCACCATTCCTTTTTCTGTAGCAAAATATATTTTTCCAGTAGTATGGTCTATTGACATATCAGTTACTCCATTTGAAGGTAGTGGGGAATTGTCTTTTGTAAAATGGTGTATGGTTTCTTGTCCATTAGCGGATAAATAAAATACCCCAGCATCAAATGTAGCAATCCATTTGTTGTTAGCTCCATCAATTTTTATGTCGGTAATTGATTGACCGAACATTAATTCTTTTGGAATCCCGTCATCTAAAATAATGATTGATTCTGCTTGGGGGTTAGCTGTAGTGAAAAATCCTGAAGTGTTATATAACACACGTAATCCTTCACGAGTTCCTATCCAAAGGTTATCATCTTTATCAATAGCTATTGCTTTAACAATTTCTATGGGTAAGTTTCCATTTTGGTCAGTTATTTTTTTAGCTATATGATTGCCGTTATTTTCTGATAGTCCAACAACGCCATTTTTTCGAGTGGCAATCCATTTGGTATTGTTTTGATCAATTTCTATATCTCCAAAACTATTTTCACCGGATGCTGGATTAGCTATTACACTATTTAAGCTAAAGCTTTGTAAATCGCCATTTTGTGGGTCGTATACCTTTAAGGCATCATCAACTCTAACCGTTGTAAACCATAATTTCCCATCAGCATCAAAAGTAGATTTACCAGATAGTATCCATCCGTTCCATAACTCTAAGCTAGTATTTGTTTCGTTGTAAAGTGTTGTTGGAATTTCGTTATTGACTTCAATAAAACCATGCCAAAAAGAGGTCATGAATACTTGATTTGAATTAAAAGGATTTACAGAAACGTTTACTAAGTTTCCTGCACCTAAAACACTGCTATACGGGGTGTTTATCCAAGTGTCATTCTTTAAATGACTAAAACCTTTTCTAGCTATAGGACTTGGGCCTCCGGAAACGGAGTATTTACCATAAACAATCCATGCCTCTTCGTTGGTAGAAGTTACTGTAAATGCATTATTTTCCGTAGGGCCATTTGGTTTAATTTGTTGATTTAAGCTACCATCTGATAGGTTAAAATGTAGTATTCCATCACTTTTAGTTCCAACAAACACATTATTATTTACCACAGTAGCTACACTAAAGTTTGAACCGTATTCAGCTTGGTTATTTATGTTAAGAATATTTGTAAATGGAGGGTCGTACACTTCTACAAGAATCTCTCTGGTAATTATCATTTTACCCTCACTTACTCTATGGTCTAAAACAGTATTGGAAAGATTGTATTGATTATCAAATGTCGTTCCGTTGAACTCATAGTACAACGAGTTTGCGTAATCAATTGCATAAATCATGTTATTAAAAGTAACAACGCTTTTCCAGTTAGTTATTGAGGTGGGTAATGTTTCCCACAGGGAGAAGTCAATTATATTTGGATTTGCATGTAGTGCTCTTTTTATTCCTTCTGTCGTTGCGGCATAAATATATTCATCTTTAACTGTTGTTTGCTTTACAGAAATTTGACCTCCAGCGTTACCTATGAAATAGCTATCTTCAAATTCGAAGTTGTCTAAATTATAGGTGCTTATTCCAAAATCACATGATAAGTATACTAATCCATTAAATTCATATATATGATTTATTCGCTTCACATTTGGAGCGATACTAGGTTTGTTTAAAATGTCTACTACAGTTATTACATTGTCAGGAGTAACAACTTCTACTAAACCATTTTCATATCCAATTACAGATGTACTGTAGTTTTCACTATAATAATAATATGATATTACTTCACCTGTTAACCCGTGTATTGTTGATGTGTTACTGCTCTCATGCGTATTAGTATTATATTTAAAAATTGCATTTTCAGCAGAAGCTAATATGTTGTCTTGATTATGAGCAATCCCGGTAATATTTAAATATGAATAATGTCCTTCCCATTGTCCAGAGTAATCTTGGGCAAAAAAGGAAGTGCTTATAAGAAGGATTATAGATAATAGCTTTGTATTCATTAGGTCAATTTTATTAAAGAAACAATAGTTCAAATATATTCATTTTAACGTGAAGTAACTTGAAATCTTATATATGTTCATAAAAAAAGCCCTCATTAGAGGGCTTTTTAAAATATTTAGAAAAGTTTTAAACGATACCTTGTGCCATCATTGCATCAGCAACTTTAACAAACCCAGCTACGTTAGCTCCTTTTACATAATCAATATATCCATCTTCTTGAGTACCGTATGTTACACAAGATTCATGAATATCTTTCATGATATTTTTTAGTTTAGCATCAACTTCTTCTCTAGTCCAGTTAAAACGTAATGAGTTTTGTGACATTTCTAAACCAGAAGTTGCAACACCTCCAGCATTACTTGCTTTACCTGGCGCGAATAATACTTTTGCTTTTTGTAAAACTTCAATTGCTTCTGGAGTAGTTGGCATGTTAGCTCCTTCAGCAACACAAATACATCCGTTATCAACTAATGCTTTAGCTTCAACTTCATTTAATTCGTTTTGTGTAGCACATGGTAGTGCAACATCACACTTAACTGACCAAGGACGTTCTCCTTTGAAGAATTTAGCAGAAGGATATTTTTCAACGTATTCGTTTATTCTTCCACGTTTTACGTTTTTCAATTCCATTACAAATGCTAATTTATCAGCATCTATACCATCAGCATCATAAATGTATCCTGATGAGTCAGACATAGTAACAACTTTCCCACCTAATTCTGTAACTTTTTCAGTAGCGTATTGTGCAACATTTCCTGATCCAGATACAACAACAGTTTTTCCTGTAAAAGAATCACCTTTTGTAGCTAACATACTTTGTGCGAAATATACATCACCATAACCAGTAGCTTCTGGGCGGATTAATGAACCTCCAAAAGACATTCCTTTACCAGTTAATACACCAGTAAATTCGTTACGTAACCTTTTGTATTGCCCAAACATGTAACCTATTTCTCTACCACCAACACCTATGTCTCCTGCAGGTATATCTGTGTTAGGTCCTATATGTCTTGATAATTCAGTCATGAAGCTTTGGCAAAAACGCATAACTTCAGCATCAGTTTTTCCTTTAGGGTTAAAATCTGACCCACCTTTTCCACCACCCATTGGTAATGTAGTTAAACTGTTTTTGAATACTTGTTCAAAAGCTAAGAATTTTAAAATACTCAAGTTTACTGATGGGTGAAAACGCAATCCTCCTTTATAAGGACCAATTGCTGAGTTCATTTCAATTCTATATCCTTTATTTATTTGTACTTCTCCACTATCATCTACCCAAGGTACACGGAATAACAATACTCTTTCAGGTTCTGTCATTCGTTCTAATAATTTTCCTTGGTCGTATTGAGGGTTTTTCTCAATAAAAGGGATTACCGTTTCTGCAACTTCAGTAACAGCTTGTAAAAATTCTGGTTCGTTTGGGTTTCTTTTTTCAACAACGTTGATAAAGTTTTTAATACTATCTTTCATTATGGTTTGATTAATTCTTAATGTAAAAAGAGTTAAAGTCTCGCAAATATACAGATATTCATAATATGAAAAATATAAATTAGGTAATAATTAGCGCTTTTTTTAAACATAGTGGTATTTAATTTTTTAGTTTATTCAGTTTTTATATATTTGTTTTTTAAAGTAATAAGATAGCAAGCATGATTAAAAAGAATCTTTTATTGTTAATGTTAATTGGTTTTTCAATTCAAACATTGAAAGCTCAATTAGGATTTTCACACGAAATAGGAGCTATTACAGGTCCTGTAGCTTTTCAATCGGATTACGGAGTTAGGTCGGATTTTGAAACCAATTCAGGAAATACTGGGCTTGGTGTAGGTATTATACATTATATAAACTTTGCGTATCGTGCTGATTGTAATTGTTATACAAAAGACACGTATTTTAATGATCACTTTAAGTTAAGAAACGAGCTTTCGTGGAATAAAACAGCATTAGAACATTTTGGTGAATGGGTTGTTCCAAGTAAAAATTCTGCGACTGCAAGAAGATTAAGAGGGATGTCAGGAGAAGCTAATGTACTTGATTTAGGTTCTCAGTTAGAGTATTTTCCATACAGTATACGTGATTTTGCTGCAGGTGGATATACATTTGCACCGTTTATTAGTTTAGGAGCTCATTACAATAGTTTTACACCTAAGGCTAAACAGGATTTAAGTGAGTTGACTGAAGCAGAGGTTATTCAGACAGAAATTACTGATCCAAATGACTCAACTACAGCTAATAACGCTATATTTTTACCAGAGTCTGCAACAAACGATGGGTTTTCTTCTTGGTCTATAGTTTGGAGTATTGGTACACGTTATAAGTTAACGCCTCTTTCAGATTTAATGTTAGATTTGAGATGGCAATACTACTTTACTGATTTTGCTGATGGTTTAGATCATAATGCACCATCTGATAAGTTTAATGACTGGAATGTTTGGTTAAACTTCGGATATGTATATTATTTAGATTAGTAGGTAATCTACATTAAAACATATAAAAAAAGGCTCGATACTGTATCGAGTCTTTTTTTGTTACTGGTATTTTATTTTTCTTAATATACGAATAACCTCTTTGTATTCCAAGTATAATTCATCCGAATGGTTTTTCAAATAGGGTTTTATGCTATTGAGTTTTTGCTTAGCATCATGAAAGCCATTTAATTTTAAAATTAAATAACTTGCAGGTAGATTAAAGACATCAAGTTGTTCGTTTTCACTCAATAATATATTTTCAGAAATTTTTTTTATAAGTGTATTGTTTGAGTTATAAAGATGATATAGAACCTTTTTATCGAACTTTGGAGGTGTAAAAAGTAATTCAGAAACAATTTTATAGTTTCCGTTATCTGAAAAGTGTAGTACCCTTTTTTCTAAAGGATACCTTTTTAGGTCATTATTAATACCTAAGGTGATGTATTCGGTAATGATGAATGAGTTTTCATTGTAATGAATGGAAACCTCATCTAGTGAAGAGTAAAAATTTTTCACTTGTTCAGTAACCATCTCAATCGTTACTCTGGAATAATAAATAGTGTCATCTACCTCCTTTTTTATACCAGACCAGCATAATACAAATTGCTCCTTAAAAACAAGATAGTTGGGGTTTCTTTTCTTATGTTTTTCTGTGAAATCTAGTACAGCATCTAAAGTGTGTTTAATATTGTTTTTTGAACTCTTTTCAATAGCTGTAACGGTTTTTGAATTGCTGTCTTTTAAGTTAAAGTTAGCAATCATTAACGCTGAGTTGCTGCCAATTCGCTTGTATGTAAACCCTCTAAAATACTTGTAAATAGTTTTTTTAAATGAAGCAATATTGGGGTTTTCCTTGTGTTTAATAGTAACTAACCCAATAACCTTGTTTTTGGCAAGTTTTGGGAACGGTATGTTTTCGTATAAAATTGATGGGGGATTGTGTAAATAGGCATTTACTAGATTTTGAATTTTGCTGTCGTCAAAAAAATCAACACCAGTAAGTAGATTATTTTCATCTTCCACTCCAACAACGATATATGAATTGTTGCTGGGGTTTGCGTTGGCTAAAGCACAAATATGTTTTAAGAATTTCCCTTTTCCTTCTTTTGAGTGTAGATTTAGTTGTCGCTTTTTGTCATAAAAACTATTTTCATCGTTATGAGTAAGCAGTCGTTTTATAAGTAGTCGTTTGTTAATCATTTCCGAAAAGCATCAAATTAAGCAAGTTATAAGGTGAAAAGTGCTAATATTTCTTAAAGTTATCCATTTTTAACCAATTTTTAACAAGGAAATTGAAGTAAAATATTCAATTTGCACCATTCAATTACGAATAGTATTTTCACGGTATTAAATTTATAAATAAATGGAAGGACAAACGGCTACTATCGATATCAAATCGATTAATGAAAAAATAGAAAAAGAGAGTGCATTTGTAGATTTACTTGTTATGGAAATGGGTAAAATTATCGTTGGGCAAAAGTACATGATTGAGCGATTGTTAATTGGTCTTTTAGGTCAAGGGCATATTTTGTTAGAAGGAGTCCCTGGTTTGGCAAAAACACTTGCGATTAATACATTGTCAAAAGCGGTAAAAGGAAGTTTTAGTAGAATTCAGTTTACGCCAGATTTATTACCGGCAGATGTTGTTGGTACTATGATTTATAATATTAAAGAAAATGACTTTACCATAAAAAAAGGGCCTGTTTTTGCAAATTTTGTGCTTGCCGATGAAATTAACCGTGCGCCTGCAAAAGTGCAGTCAGCGTTGTTAGAAGCAATGCAGGAAAAACAAGTAACTATTGGTGATACAACTTTTATATTAGAAAAGCCTTTTTTGGTAATGGCAACTCAAAATCCTGTTGAGCAAGAAGGAACGTATCCTTTGCCAGAGGCGCAAATGGATAGGTTCATGCTTAAAGTAGTTATCGATTACCCTAAGCTAGAGGATGAGCAGCAAATTATGCGTGCAAATCTTAAGGGGAGTTTTGATCAAATAAGTGAAGTAGTTTCTGTTGATCAAATTAAAAAAGCACAAGAGGCAGTCCGTGAAGTATACATGGATGAAAAAATTGAAAAATATATTTTAGATATTGTTTTCGCTACACGTTATCCAGAAAAATATGGGTTAGCAGAATTGAAACCATTAATTAGTTTTGGAGCATCTCCTCGTGGAAGTATCAATTTAGCAATGGCAGCAAAGTGTTATGCATTTATTAAGCGTAGAGGATATGTTATTCCTGAAGATGTTCGTGCAGTAGTAACGGATGTATTGCGTCATAGAATAGGGGTGACTTATGAGGCTGAGGCAGAGAATATTACTTCAGAACAAATGATTAACAAAATTGTGAACCAAATAGAAGTACCATAGGTAATTACGATTTCAGATTGATTATCTCAGTTTTTTAGCTGTGATTAATTTAAACCTAAAAGCGTAAATCAAAAATGGAAACAAAAGAGTTACTAAAAAAAGTTCGAAAAATAGAAATCAAAACGCGTCGTTTGAGTGACCATGTTTTTGGAGGAGAATACCATTCTACCTTTAAAGGACGTGGGATGACTTTTTCGGAAGTACGTCAATACCAATATGGTGATGATGTACGTGCAATTGATTGGAATGTAACGGCACGTTGTAATGAGCCTTATATTAAAGTTTTTGAAGAAGAGCGTGAACTGACCATGATGTTAATGGTGGATGTATCTGGGTCTAAATTTTTTGGAACTCAAAATCAGTTCAAAGATGAAATGGCAACAGAAATTTCAGCAACATTAGCATTTTCTGCAATGCAGAATAATGATAAAATTGGGTTGATATTATTTTCTGATGAAATAGAATTGTTTATTCCTCCTAAAAAAGGACGTTCACATGTATTACGTATCATTAGAGAGCTAATTGAATTTAAGCCAAAGAGTAAGAAAACCGATATAGCGGCTGCGTTTAAATTTTTGTCTAGTGTTATGAAAAAGAAGGCAATTGTTTTTGTATTGTCTGATTTTGTTGCAGATGATTATGAGAATACATTAAAAATTGTTGGGAAGAAGCATGATATTACTGGGGTTAGAATCTATGACCAGCATGAGGAAACGATTCCTAATTTAGGAATGGTTCAAATGAAGGATGAAGAAACGGGGCAAGTTCAAGTAGTCAATACATCATCTAAAAGGGTAAGAGATAATTACGCTAAATTTTATAATGAAAAAGCAAATTACTTTGAAGAATCTTTTAGAAAAAGTGGTTCAGGAGCATTGTGTACTCGTGTAAATGAAGATTATGCTAAAAAACTACTCGGGTATTTTAAAAATAGAGGATAAGAGGCAGTCTTCAGTTGACAGTCACAGTAAGTGGTAAAATAATACAATGAATAAAATAATTACTATAAAAACTAAAAGCCAAAAGCCAAAAGCTAACAGCCAAAAAAGAAGAAGCATCTTGTTTTTTGTATCTCTATGCTGCCTTCTTTTTACAAGCGTTTCTTTTGGACAACAAATAAAAGCAGCGATTGATACTACTTCAATTCAAATTGGAGAAGAATTAAAATTAAAGTTATCGGTTGAAGTAGATACAATTGATTTAGTAGTTTTTCCTGAAGCGAAGTCGCTTGGTTTGTTAGAGGTTATAGAATCGTATAAAATAGATACACTTAAAAATA